>Ga0310696_10000099_pt1 | contig 147393 bp, 66 predicted proteins | sample AusTroGonzalo_MG_4_FD_203885 | JGI IMG/M metagenome (GOLD analysis project Ga0310696, IMG submission 203885) | Bovine rumen microbial communities from tropical cattle in Woodstock, Queensland, Australia - Gonzalo_02 (v2) (version 2) | ecosystem: Host-associated > Mammals > Digestive system >...
CGTCAACATGCTGGCTCTCCCCGAGTTCACCAACAACCTCTCCGAGCTTCGCGTCTCCTTCTGGGCCACCGGTTACAGCTACACCAACACGAACGTTGAGGTAGGCTACATGACCGATGTCAACGATCCCACCACGTTCGTTCCCGTCTTCGCCAATGCCGGCGTACCGGGTGCACGCGGCGGTTCCGGCGGCGGCCACGGCAACTACATGGGACCGTTCAGCTTCAGCAACGTCTCGGTCTCCAATGCAAGAATCGCCCTCCGCTACACGGGTCCCGGCAGCAGCTCCGGCTGGAATGTCGATGACTTCACGGTGGAAATCGCCCCCGCTTGCGAGTCGCCCTTGAAGAGCAGCGTGACGGCCACCAACATCGGCGGTCACGTAGCCACCATCACCTGGGTTGACAACGACGCCTCCCACACCGCTTGGACGGTTTACTACAAGAAGACCACCGAAACCGACTGGAGCACGGCTCCCGCTTCTGACACCACCCTCGTCCTCACCGGTCTTGATCCGCTGAGCCAGTATCAGGTGTATGTGGTCACCAACTGCGGTACCCCCGAGACCGATCCGGATGCCACCCACACGATTAACTTCACCACCACGGTCGCTTGCCCGGCACCCGCCAATCTGACGCTCGCCAGCATTTCCACTGACGAGGCCACGATCACTTGGAACGGCACGGCCAGCGCCTACAATGTGGAATACGGCGTGAGCGGCTTCACCCCCGGCACCGGCACCACAGAAGTGGCCTACACCGAGTCCATCACGTTGACGAACCTCGACCCGAGCACGAGCTACACCGTTTATGTGAACAGCGACTGCAGCGACAACAACGACAGCCTCTCCACCACGGTCTCGTTCTCCTTCACCACCACGCAAGTCCCCGCCCCGCTGCCTTACACGGCCGACTTCACCCAAACCAACGAGTGGATTCTGAACAACGGATCCTGCACCAACTACTGGGCTATTGGCGTGGTGGAGACCACTCCTTCCTTGTTCGTGACCAACAACGGCACCACCCCGAGCTACAATATTTCAAGCTCTTCCACTGTCACCGCTGAGAAGCTGCTCGCCGTGGGCGACAACGCCTCTGTTGTCATCAGCTTCGACGTGAAGGTGGGCGGCGAGAGCAGTTGGGACTACCTGAAAGTGTTCTTTGCCCCCGCGGAGAACGCCTATCCGGCGGCCACTTCCGCCCCGAGCTATGCCTCCTACAGTTACTCCACTTACGCCGTGGACTTCACGAATTACCTGTCCCAGACCGGCTACACCTCCTATCCTTACAAGCTCAACCTGACCAACGGCAACACTCTGCATGTAACCGTTGAGATGCCGAACCCGAACGTAAACCCGACGTCATCCTCCACAGCGAAGTTGGTATTCGTTTGGAAGAACGACTCTTCCGGCGGCACCGATCCCGGCGCGGTTATCAGCAACGTGAGCGTCGTGGTGAACAACTGTCCGGCGCCCACGAACCCGACAGCTGAAAACGTCATATCCGACGCCGCAGACATTTCCTGGACCGCCAATGCCGACGCCACCGCTTGGGTATTGGAATATCAAGCTGCAGGCGACACTTCCTGGACTGTTGTAAACGTCACGACAACACCCTCACACACTCTCAGCAACCTGACTCCCAACACCACCTACACCGTGCGCGTGAAGACCGACTGTGGTGACGATGAGTCCAACTATGCTACGTTTACCTTCACCACCCAATGTGCTGCGGAGGTTGCCCCCTACAGTGAGAACTTCTCCGGCTTCAACTCAAGTATGTCACCCTGCTGGGAAAAATTCTCGGGTCTGGCAAGCGATGTGTTTGCCGGCGGCGCGCTGACATCCACCACAAGCGGTTGGGTCTTCTCAAGCTCCAATGCGTTCCCAGTGGGTCATCCGAAAGTGAACATTTACGGCTCTTCCTGTAAATACTGGCTCGTATCTCCTGCCATCGACTTAAGTCAGCTGAGCAATCCTACATTGACGTTCGATTTGGCCTTGACCGACTATGCCAGTGCCGATCCCATCGAAGACACGACGGCCCAGGCTGATGACAAATTCATGGTGATTATCTCTACTGACTTCGGCGCCACTTGGACGGCCGCCAACGCCACCGTGTGGAACAACACGGGTGATGGCAATTATGTGTATAATGCTATCAGCCACACGGGTGACAGCATCACGATTTCCTTAAGCCAATACGCCGGACAAACTATCCGCATCGCTTTCTACGGTGAATCCACCGCATCTGGCGGTGACAACGACCTGCACATTGCCAATGTCGTGGTGGACAATGCCGGTTCCGGCCCGGTCATCACCGACCCGACCGTTGCCACCAACGCGGCTTCCGCTGTTGCGCAGACGACTGCCACGCTGAACGCCACCATCACGAACCCCGACAACGTGACCATCACGGCCAAGGGCTTCGAGTGGAAGACCACCACGGGCGGCAACTACCAGCAGATCGCAGGTACCGGCACGGGCAACACCTTCACGGCCAACCTTACGAACCTGACGCCTAACACGGGCTACACCTACAAGGCGTTCATCACCTACAACGGCACCACCGCTTATGGCATCGAGATGACCTTCACGACACTTGAGCAGGCCGTTGAGCCTTGCGACGTGCCCACCGGACTGCACACCACCAGTGTCCAGAACGAGAGCATCGCCATCGCTTGGGATGCCAACACCGGTGTCAGCAGCTGGAACATCCAGTACCGTCCGCAGGGCGGCACGCTCTCTTCCGCTTCCAGCAACACGAACAGCTACACCATCACCGGTCTCACAGGTCTGACGACTTACGAGATTCAGGTGCAAGCCGTTTGTGCCAACGGTCAAACCAGCGACTGGAGCCCGGCCATCACAGCTATGACCACCAACGTGGGTATTGAGAACTGGTTGGAGAACAGCGTGAGCCTCTATCCGAACCCCGCAAAGGAGGTTGTCAATGTACAATGTACAATGGACAATGTACAATGGAATGGCGCAACCGTTGAGGTATTCGATGTATATGGCAAGTTGTTACAAATCGTCGAGATGTCTTCCGAAATCACTCCCATCAATGTTTCCGATTTGGCCAACGGCATGTATTTCGTGCGCGTGACCACGGAGAAGGGTGCGGTGACGAAGACGTTTGTCAAGAAGTAAGACTTGAGACTTGAGACTTAAGACTTGAGACTTAAGACTTGAGGCTTAGGACTTAAGACTTGAGATTTGAGATTTGAGACTTAATTATGAATATCAACGGGTATCGGCAAGGTTGCCGGTACCCGTTTTTATTTTCCATATAGTCATTTTATTAACAACTTATCAACACTCTGTTTTCATTGAAAAGATATTGTAATTTTGTTGTTTTAATTTGGAAAGAATATATCAATAAAAATATCATCAAAAAAACAGCATTATGAAAAAACTTTTATGTTTTATGCTGACCTTACTGACGCTCGGTTTCGCGGTGCCGTCGGGGTCGGCGCAGACCGTATGGGACGGCACTTCGGACATTTCGTGGTACGACGCCTCCCAAAGTTCCTTCGACATCTCCACGCCGGAGCAGCTGGCGGGTGTAGCCCAACTGGTCAACACCGGCACCAGTTTCGAAGGGAAGACGTTGAACCTAACGGCCGACATTTGGCTGAACAGCACTGGGGATTCCACCAACAACTGGACGCCCATCGGCGGCGGCTCCCCCACCAGCGAGTCGCCGGAGACGGGAAACTCCTTCCAAGGTGCCTTCAACGGCCACGGCCACACCATCTACAACTTGTATTGTGAGAAATCAAGCTCTTTCCACGGCGGCCTTTTCTCCCGCATCCAGTACCCTTGCACCATCGACTCCTTGGTGATGATCAATCCTGTGGTGAAGGCTCGAGGCATGATGGGTGCCATTGCCGGCTTCACACGCAGCGGCAGCGGTGCCGTCTACATCCGTTACTGTCTGGTGATCAATGCCCGTTTGGAGGCACCGCAAAGTTACAGCGACGGCCACAGCAACAACAATTCCGCTTGTATTCTCGGCGCCGCCTACAACAATAATTCCGGTTCCTACATCCAGAACTGCGGCGCCACCGGCACGCTGACCGGCTATTATGTGGCCGGCATTTGCGCCAGCGGTGACCACTCCAATATGACCAACTGCTATTTTGCAGGCACTTTGCACGACTACGGCACCAACCACGGCGGCATGACCGCCTGGTCCGGCACGCTTACCAACTGCTATTCCTACACAAACGTCCCCGCTGCCGCCGGAAAAGACGGCACTTCCGTCACGCAGGCCGCTATGCAGGCTCCGGATATGATCACCAGCCTTGGCGACGCTTTCAAGATGGATAACGGCATCAACAACGGATACCCGATTATGAGCTACATGGCCGGCGTTGACCCGACCTCCGCCGAGATTTGTCAGGGCGAGAACATCACGCTGACCGCCTTCGGCTTCGACACCTACCTATGGAGCAACGGTTCTACGTCGGATGCCATCACGGTTTCCCCAACCAGCACCACGACCTATTCGGTGACCTGCACCGCCAACGGTGTCCCCACGGTCTTTTCCATTCCCGTCACGGTCTATCCGCAGGCAGTGATTACGGCCACGGTTGCCTCCAGTCCCGACGGACAGGTCCACGCCACCGTGACACCTGCGACCGCCACGGTGGGCTGCGGCAGTTCCGACAACGTCACTTTCACGGTCACTCCGGACGCGAACTGGCGCGTGGCCAGCGTCTATATGAACAGTACGCTGCTCTACGGCTCACAGACCTACGGGCCGTTCACCTTCACCGTCAACCCGGGCGGCACCTTGGCCGACGTGGTCATCAACATGACGGATGCACTGAGCTGCACAGGCGTTCTCAACTTGCAGGCTTCCAATATTTTCGGCACCAACGCCACCGTATCCTGGAATGCCCATACCACCGGCGACCTCTCGGAATACCATGTTATAGTCAATGATTTGACCAACATGAGCGTATCTGAATACACCACCACCGATCTCAACTATACCATCATGGGGTTGTCGGAGAACACCTCTTACGAGATTGGCGTTTACACATTCTGTTTAGACGGCTACGGCAGTGACACGATGTATGTGAACTTCATGACTCCGTGCAACTCGCCGATCCCCGTAACCGTGGGCAGCGGCACGTCCAGCAGCCAGGGCAACTATTTCCCGTTGCAGACCTTCTACAACTACTCCTATACACAGCAGATTATCCCCGCCTCACAGTTGAACAACGAGGCGCAGACGTTCAGTTCAATAGCATTCCAGTATTTCTATGGAACGGCATATACCCGTAACGTGGACATCTATTTGGCGCATGTTCCGGCATCCGCAAACCTCACCGCCAGTTGGATTCTTCCCGACCCCAGCACCGGCATCACCTTCACGCAAGTCTTCTCCGGCCAGGTAAACCTGAACAATTCGGGTACAGACCACTGGCTTGAGTTCCCGTTCAGCCAAAGTTTTGCCTACAACGGCACCGACAATATTTTGGTGGCGGTGTTGGACCATACGGGCTCCTATTCCAACAGCAATGAAAAATTCTACACACACAACGACGCCAGCACAAGTAATATGTCTCGCTATGTGTATCGTGATGCCTCGACCTACGATCCCTTCAACCCGGATGCGGAGGGTACTGCCTCCAGCAATGTCAACAACATCCGTTTTATCTTCTGCGACCAGAGCACCTGTATCCGTCCGAACACACTGTCTGTCAACAATGTCACCAGTAGCAGCGCGGACCTCAGTTGGGTCTCGGCCGGTTCCGAAAATATGTGGGAGATTGAATACAAGACCGCCATTGACACGGCGTGGACCTACTATGGCCAGGCAAACAGCACCACAGAGACCATCCTCATGCTGAATGCCGACACCCGCTACTATATGCGTGTCCGCGCGGTCTGCGGTTCCGGCGATGTAAGCCTTTGGAGCGACCCGATCAACTTCCGCACCCAGTGCGGTCCGATCACGCAGTTGCCCTATTTCAACAATTTCGACGAGGTGATTTCCGACAACGGGACTAATTTCATCACCTGTTGGAACCGCCTGACCACCAATCCCGAGCGTGTGGTGCGCTGCTATGGCAGTGCCACGCACAGTGCCCCGTATTCTCTCGATTTCAACTACTCGCCTTCCTGCACCACGGCGGCCGTCACCCCGATGCTCGACGCCAGTATCCCGTTGAACACGGTGATGGTCGATTTCTGGGCGTACAGCTCTCTCGGTCAAGGTTGGATGGAAGTCGGCACAATGAGCGATCCCACCGACTTCTCTACCTACGAATTCTATGACACGGTGCGGCTGAGTGCCCCCAACACCTGGGTGAACCTGATGATCAATTTCGAGAACTACACCGGCACCAACCAATACATCGCCTTCCTCGAGATCAACGGCACAAGTACTTCCTATATTTTCGATGACTTCACAATTGATTACATTCCCGTCTGTCTGCACCCCACGAGCCTCGTAGTGGACGGTCTGACCAACACCACGGTGACGCTTTCCTGGACAGAAGCCGGTGACGCCGCGATGTGGGAAATCGAGTACGGTCCGGCAGGCTTCACGCCCGGCAACGGCACGACCGTATCAGCCTACGAGAACCCCTTCACGGTGGACAACCTGACGCCAGCCACCACCTACGATTTCTACGTGTATGCCAACTGCGGCAACGATTTGTCCGACCCCTTCGGTCCGGTTTCGGCCACACCTGGTCAGTACATCATGCAAGCTAGCGGCAGTGACACCGTCACCACCTGCGGCTTGATTATTTATGACGACGGCGGCCCGAACGGCAACTACAGCAACAACTGCAACACCACGTTGGTGCTTTATCCCGAGAATCCGGGTTCCACGCTGATGATTACCGGTACCGTTAATGTTGAGAATTCCTACGAACATCTTTACATCTATGACGGTGTGGGCACTTCAGGCACTCAACTGGCCTCACTCACGGGCACACAGAACGTGAACGTGATTTCCACCACCGGTCCACTCACCATCAAGTTCACTTCCGACGGAAGCGTGAACAGCTATTCCGGCTATGCCTTGACGGTGCAGTGTATCAGCTGTATGCCGCCCTACGGTGTGACGGCTTCCAACATAATGACCACCTCGGCGAACCTCAAATGGAATGGCAGCGGTAACAGCTACCTGGTTTATCTCACCAGTCCCACAGGGACCGATGTCATTTCCGCCACAGACACCTTCCTGTTGTTGGACAACCTCGACTTCAACACCACCTATTCCGTCGCAGTGCAGGCGTTGTGCGATGCCGACGACACCTCCATGATGTCATCCTCCATCACCTTCACCACGCCGACTATCCCGGCCACGCTGCCTTACGTTGCCGATTTCGAAGATGCTTCCGACAACAGCCAATGGGGCATTCTCAACGGTACGCAGACCAATAAGTGGTACATCGGCGTGCCCACGGACGCCACCAGCGACGTGAACACCACCGTTGGCGGCAGCGCCGGTCTGTACGTCTCTAACGACGGCGGTGCGAGCAACGCTTACACGGGGACTACAAGCCGTGTCTACGCCTTCCGCGACATTTTCGTTCCTGACGGTGTAACCGAGTTGAGACTCACCTTCGACTGGAAAGCTATGGGTGGCAGCGCGACCAACGAATTCTTGCGCGTCTACTGGCTCGATCCCGCCGCGGTGACCGTCACTGCCGGCAACAACCCGCCGAGTGTGGGCGGTGTGAACTACGATCTGTACGGCATGCCCGGCTACCCCACCCTTGGTGCGCACTGGCTCTCACAGCAGAACACGTGGCAGCATGAGGAGATGCTGATTTCCGCCACGCAGTTCGAGGGCATGGGCAACGGCGACCACATCTACCGTCTCTATTTCCACTGGCGGAACACCTCTAACAGCAACAACCCGCCGGCCGCCGTCGACAACGTCTCCCTGTCGGCCGTCACCTGCACCACCCCACTGAACGTGACGGTGAGCAACATCGGTGAGAACACCGCCACCGTCTCTTGGAACGGCACTGCCGACCACTTCGGTGTTACGATTATCTCCGCCACCGACACCGACTACCAGACCTCCACGGACACCTCCATCGTGCTGACCGGCCTAAATGCCAACACCATCTATCAGGTGGCGGTAAGAGGCTACTGCGGTAGTGATTCCTCCATGATTTCCCAAGGGGTGCAGTTCACCACGGCGTGTGGCGCCATCACCTCCGTGCCTTATGTTGAGAACTTCGACAACTACAGTTCCATGAACGGCTCCAACTTCATCAACTGCTGGTATCGCCACACCTCCGACCCCGCCAATCACTGGGTCTATGTCACCAGTTCGGATGCTTACAGCGGTGGTTCTTTGGATTTCCACTACACGCCGAACTGCTACACCATGGCCGTCACACCGATGATTGACCCGAGCATCCCGTTGAACACCTTAATGGTTGACGGTTTCACCAGAATCCACCTGAACGGCACCGCCGGCGTGTTTGAGGTGGGTACCGTGAGCGACCCCAACGACCCGACCACGTTCACACCATACGACACCATCGAATACAGCGAGACCTTCACTTGGCTGCCGTTCACCATCTTGTTCAACAACTACACGGGCAGCGACCACTACATTGCCTTCCGCGCGGTGAACGGCATCAGCGTATCCTACCTCCTCGACAATATCACCATTGATGAGATTCCCGCCTGCTGGCATCCGGTGAACCCGATGGTCTCCAACATCACCGATGACGGTGCCACCATCAGCTGGAACGGCACCGCCACCAACTACGTATTAGAGTACGGTCCCACCGGTTTCACCGAGGGCACGGGCACTACTGTTAACGTCACGGGCGCGATGACCTACACGCTCACCGGTCTGAACGAGACTACTGGCTACACTGTCTATATCTCCAGTGACTGCGGAACCGAGGGGCTTTCCTCTTCCGTTTCGGTCAACTTCCAGACCACGATGCTGGCTGCGTCCATCCCGTACAACACGGACTTCTCGAGTCCGACCGACTCTTGGATTTTCAACAACGGCAGTTGCGCCAATACGTGGGTCCGCGGCACGGTGAACGGTTCCAGTGCGCTGTTCGTGACGCAGGACGGCACCACGCCCGGCTACAATACCGGTTCCACCTCCCAAGTGTCGGCTGAAAAGTTGTTCACGGTCGGCACAGATGCCACCGTCACCATCCAATTCGACATTCAAGTGGGCGGCGAGTCCAGCTTCGACTATTTCAAATTGTTCCTCGCGCCGCCCACACAGGAGTATCCGGCGGCCACGAGTGTCTCCTCCACCGACTATGGCTATAACAGCTACTCGCAATACGCTTACAACTTCTATAGCAATGGCTACGGTTCCAGCAGCACCTATCCTTGCATTATGAACCTCACGAACGGCAACACGGTGCATATCATCGCTGTGATGCCCAACCCGAACAGCAACCCCGATGCCAATTCAACGGCCAAGTTGGTCTTTGCTTGGAAGAACGACAGTTCGCAGGGTGCGACACCTGGTGCCATCATCACGAACCTGCAGGTCGGTCCTATCACCTGTCCGACCCCGTCCAACCTGACCGTCACCAATGTCTCCATGACCAGTGCTGACGTGTCGTGGACGGCCGGCGGCACGGAGACGGCCTGGAACCTTGAGTACAAGGAATCCACCGCTTCCACGTGGACGACCATTCCGGTGACCACGAACTCCTACCAGCTGAACAACCTGACCGGCGCCACCCTGTATAATGTACGGGTGCAGGCTGACTGCGGCGGCGGCGACAATTCGCTCTACACATCCACCTCCTTCGGCACCACTCTTTGCGCAGCTTCCGACCAATGTGCCTACACTTTCAACCTTGCCGACGTATACAGCGACAGTTGGAACAATGCCACCTTGGAAGTGCTGCAGAACGGTATCCACGTGGCCACGTTGAGTTTGGCCAGCGGCATCGCTTCTGCAACGGAGACGGTGATGCTTTGCGACAACATGTCCACCTCTTTGGTGTGGCACAGCGGCAACTACGACAGCGAGTGCAGCTTCACGGTCTTTGATCCTGACGGCACGCAGGTGTATGTCAGCTCCGGCACGCCTTCCGCGGGCACGCTGACCACCTTCACGACGAGCTGTAACGGCAGTATTCCGGAGCCCACCGACCCGACGGTTGCCACCAACGCAGCTTCCGCTGTTGCGCAGACGACCGCCACGCTGAACGCCACCATCACGAACCCCGACAACGTGACCATCACGGCGAAGGGCTTCGAGTGGAAGGCCACAGCGGGCGGCAGCTACCAGCAGATTGCGGGCACTGGCACAGGCAACTCCTTTACCGCCAACCTTACGAACCTGACGCCCAACACGGGCTACACCTTCAAGGCGTTCATCACCTACAACGGCACCACTACGTATGGCAGCGAGATGACCTTCACGACGCTTGAGCAGGCTGTTGAGCCTTGCGACGTGCCCACTGGACTGCACACCACCAGTGTCCAGAGCGAGAGCATCACCATCGAATGGGATGCCAACGCCGGGGTCAGCAGCTGGAACATCCAGTACCGTCCGCTGGGTGGCGCGCTTTCGTCCGCATCCAGCAACACGAACAGCTACACCCTTACCGGTCTCACGGGTTATACGACCTACGAGATCCAGGTGCAAGCCGTTTGTGCCAACGGACAAACCAGCGACTGGACCGCGGTCCTCACCGCCACGACCACCTCATGCGATGCCGTCGAGAACTGGTTGGAGAACAGCGTGACGTTGTTCCCGAACCCGGCCCGCGAGTACGTGGACATCCGCGTGGACGGTGATGTGAATGTAACCATGATGGATGTTTACGATGTTTATGGTAAATTGGTTCGCACCGATGTAAGGGCGAATAATTATTCGCCCCTACAGACCCGCATCAACGTCAGCGGTCTCGCCGACGGCATGTATTTCGTGCGCGTGACCACGGAGAAGGGTGCGGTAACGAAACCGTTCGTCAAGAAATGAGACTTGAGATGTAAGACTTAAGACTTGAGACTTCAGACTTGAGACTTTAGACTTGAGACTTTAGACTTGATTATGAATAATTCAACGGGTATCGGCAATGCGTCGGTACCCGTTTTCTTAATTTGTGAATAGTGATCTGTGAGCAGTGAACAGTGACATAATACTATAAACCAATAAACCAATAAACAATTAAACCATTAAATTAATTATGAATGCTGAATGCTGAATAACCAATAAACAATTAAACCAATAAACTGTTAAACGAAAAAATCATTAACCGTTAACCATTAACCATTGAACATTCTTTCCCAGGGCTCGCTAACGCTCACCCTGGGCTAACATACGACACCCTTACAGGGCTTTCAAGGAATAATGTTTATTATTGTTAATATCTTGTTGATAACATTTTGATACATCCTATAGAATAAATATTGTAGTTTTGCAAATCGCTTTTTTGGCGTAAAGCCAAATTAATTAGAATGAAGAATGTAGAATGAAAAATAACACTGTAACCAATTTTCCAACAAATAAACAATTAAACCAATAAACAATTAAACCAATAAATTAATAATCCTACACGGTGCATCATACCGATTCATTTGGGCGTATGCAATACGCCCCTACGAACCACCCTTAAACCAACAAACCAATAAACCAACAAACCAATAAACCAATAAACCAATAAACCTTAAACAACTTTAACCATTAACCGTTAACCATTAACCATTAAGAAAGGAATTATTCACCAAATCAATATAATATGAAAAAGATTCTACTATTGTTACTGACAGCGGTGTTGAGCATGCCGCTGATGCTGAATGCGCAGTTGACTGCAACTTTCGGCACGGGAACAACCGCGACCGGCACAGGCGGTAGCGCGGGCGCGCCCATGAGTTATGGCGGTGCCTACTCATGGACCCAGCAGATTTACCGGGCTTCCGAGTTCTTGGCTGCCAACGTGCCTGCCGGGGCGACCATCACCGCCATCGAGTTCTACAACGCAACGGGCGCGACGCTCATGTCAGACCTCCGCACCTACATGGGGCTCTGCACAAACGACTATTTCTCCAACGTATCCAGCTGGGTTCCGTACAACACGCTTACGTTAGTTGATTCCGGAGACTGGAACGCGCCGGCAGGTTGGTTTACCATCAACTTGGACAACCCGTTTGTGTGGGACGGCGTCAGCAACCTCGTGGTGGGCGTCTCCTTCCGGGGCGCGCACTCCGACTATTCGACCAACAACCCGAACTGCGGTTACCGGTACACTTCCCAAGGCACGGGCAACAACGCCCATATCCGCCGTTTCAGCACTACCCTTGCGGACTGCGATCCTACCAACACAGCTGCGGCCAATTCCGTCAGCATCAACCGTCCGAACTTGCGGATCACCTACAACATTTCCGGCTGTCCGAGTTTCCCACCCACCGTGGCTAACATCGGTCCCTACTCCGCCGACCTCAACTGGATGAATTTCCAACAATCGGCCTACAGTTGGGACCTGCTGTACGGCGAGACCGGCACTTTTGACACACTTAGCGGCGGCACCACCCTCACGGGCCTCAGCGACACCTCCTATTCGCTGACAGGACTCACCTCCGCCACCACCTATTCGGTTTATTTGAAATCCTACTGTTCTTCCGAGACGGGTTCTTGGTCTGCGCCGCGCACCTTCACTACGCTTGCGGCTTGTCCCACGCCCACCAGCCTCGTCCTCATGAGCCATACCGCCGAGGAGGCCACCATTTCGTGGCAGCCTGGCGCCACTGAAACCGGCTGGGAGGTGGTCTGCGTGCCCCACAACGCCCCTGTTGGCAGCGGCACCCCCGTCTACGTCACCAGTTCCCCCTATACCTTCACCAACCTCACCGACAATACCCAGTATGACTTTTATGTACGTGCCGACTGCGGCAACGGTGAGAACAGCTACTGGACCTCTCCCGTGACCGTCACCACCGATCCATACTGCACCCCGCCCACAAACGTGACCGTCAGTCAAGTGATGGCCACCTCCGCGCTCATCACTTGGGGTTCCGCCCCTGTGGGTGCCACCGGCTACACCTTGGGATACTCCGAAGCGGGCATGGATAACTGGACCACCTTCACGTCCATAACCGGCAACAGTTATATGCTCTCCGGCCTCACCCCGAACACCGAATACGATGTATTCATCTTCTCAGAGTGCGTTCAAGGCCTGGTTGACACCGTCTTCACCGGCTTTGAGACCAACTGCATGGCGGGCGGTGATCCCTTTACGGAAGGTACTACCACCACCTACCTGCTTCCTTTGAACAACTACTACAACTATACCTACACCCAACAGATTTTCCTCGCCACTGAAATGGGCGGTGCCGCCACGATTGACAGTATTGCATTCGAATACGCTTACAACACCCCGTCAACGGCTAAAACGAATGTAACCATCTATCTGGGTCACACCACCCAATCCACCTTCACTGGTTCCTCAAACTACATTCCTAGCACCAACCTTCAGCAGGTATATACTGGTTCGCTGAACTGTAGTCAGGGTTGGAACACCTTTGTGTTCACCACCCCGTTCCAGTACAACGGCACGGACAACCTCGTGCTCGTGGTGGACGACAACTCCGGCGACTACGACGGCACTTCTTACACATTCCGTGCGCACAACGCCGGTGCCACCCGTTCCCTGTACTTCTACAGCGACTCCTACAACCCCGATCCTGCGAACCCCACCTCTGCTGGTGCGAGCACTTCCACGACCGCCAACCGCAGTAATGTGAAGTTCTTCATCCCCTGCGACAATACGGTAACCTGTATCGCCCCCAATGTGTATGTCAGCGATGTCTTGGACAACAGCGTGACTTTGGCTTGGGCACCCGGCAACACGGAGACGTCTTGGGAGTTGGAGTATCAGGCTGACGGCGAGACCACCTGGACCTCCGAAGGTACAGTGACCTCCCCGTACACCGTCGCAAACCTCACCGCCGACACAAAATACCACTTCCGCGTCCGCGCCGTCTGTGGCGGAGGCGAATATAGCGGATGGGCATCGGTGACTCGTCGCACCGCCTGCACCTCCATCGATCTGCCCTACACGGAGAACTTCGAGGATGCCCCGGGCAGCGGCTCTGGCAACATGATTACCTGCTGGACCCGTAACACCAACTACTCCAGCACCGCTTACCCCTACACCTCCTCCAGCCAGCACAATTCCGGCACCTACTCCGTCTATTTCTACGGCACAAGTGCCTACTACTCCTATCTGGCCTCGCCGCGTATCGCCGACAACGTGCAGATGAACGACATCCAAGTCAGCTTCTATGCCTACAAGACCTCGGCCAACTACAAGATCAAGGTGGGTGTGATGTCTGATCCTGAAGATTTCAACACTTTCACCGCCATCGGTGAGTTCTCTCCCTCCGCAACCAACACGTGGGAGTATTTCGATGTCAACACGAGCAACTATTTGGGTAACGGGCGTTATATCGCTTTCGCCATCCCGAATGAGATTACCAGCTATATGTATATTGATGACATCGTGATTGATCACATCCCGAACTGCCCGCATGTGACTAACATCGCCGCTCCGGCAGCCGCCATCACGGAGAATTCCGCCGTGGTGACCTGGACTCCCGGTGGCACGGAGACGGACTGGGAAGTGGTTTACGGTCCGTCAGGCTCCATTTCCGACCCCAATCAGGAAACGGCCGAGTATGCTTCGGGAACACCCTCCATCACGCTCAACAACCTGCTGCCGAGCACCTTGTATGATGTGTATGTGAGAGCAGTCTGCAACTCCTCGGACGGCAGCTCCTGGATGCAGGCCTCCTTCCAGACCGAATGCGGCGTTGTCTCCACATTCCCCTATACGCAGAACTTCAACAACCAGGGTTCCGGCTCTTCTGCTTACCCGATGTGCTGGAGCCGTTACCAGACCGGCACCACCACCACCTACCCGTACATCTCCACCACGGGCGGCGGTTCCCTCTATTTCTACAGCTATTCCGCGACGACGGTCTATGGTGCCACCGATCCGATGGATCTCTCCAACGAGACTCCCGGCATGTTGGCCCTCTCCTTCGATGTCTATAAGAGCAGCGCCAGCTATGGCCGCTTGGACGTGGGCTACATGACCGACGAGGCCAACGAGAGCACTTTCCATGTCCTGAAATCCATCTATCCCGGCGACTTGACCAGCACCTCCACCTGGTACCCCTTCACGGTGAATATCCCGGCCAGCGTCTATAACCTGTCTGAAGTCTATTTCGCATTCAAGGCTCCGATCTCCAGCAATTCCAACTACGTCTATATAGACAATGTGAAGGTCGATTACCTGCCGGAATGTTCTGCACCCTCCAACTTCACCGTCACGAATGTCGCCGGCACCTCGGCCCTGCTGACCTGGACGGAAGCGCCCTACGGGGTGACGGACTACACGATTGAGTACGGTGAGGCCAATACGGGTGTCTATCAGTCGCAGATTGTCACAGGTTCGCAATTCATGCTTAGCGGTCTTACCGAGCAGACCACCTACGAGGCGATGATTTACAGCAACTGCGGTACAGACTTCTCCGACACGCTGACTGTAACATTCGTAACCCATTGCGCCTCCGGCGGTGACATCAATATTGGCAACGGCACATCAACAACCAGTTATTTCCCGGAATACTGCCTCTACAATTACAGTTACACGCAGCAGTTGTTCTTGGCTTCCGAAATGAACGGTCCTGCAAATATCAGTTCTATATCATTTGATGCTACCACAATCGCAAATGCGAACCGTAACCTCCAAATCTATCTGATGCACACCTCCGCCACCTCCTGTTCCTCCTGGATAAACGTCAGTGCAGCACAGCAGGTGTATAGCGGAAGTACCACTTTGACAACAGGATGGAATACCTTCAACTTCACCACTCCGTTCCAGTACAACGGCACCGACAACCTCGTAGTCGTTGTAATAGATATGACCGGTACATGGGAAGGCACCAACTCTTTCCACTGCCACACGACAAGCGGAAACCTGGCCCGTTATGTTTATGAGGACGATAATCCGTACAGCATCAGTTCTGTCCCGACAGACGACGGTACGTCATCCAGCTCGAGAAACAATGTCAAGTTCGGTGAGCCGTGCGACAACACCGTCACCTGCATCGCCCCCAACATCTATGTGCAGTCGTTTGACGCCACCAGTGCGACCATTGCATGGGCACCCGGCGCATCCGAAACCTCATGGGAGATGGAATACAAGGCCGACGGCGACGCCACGTGGACCACTTTGGGCACCGTGACGGCAAGCCCGTATGTGTTGAATAACCTGACCAGCAACACCACTTATTCCGTGCGTTTGCGTTCCATCTGCGGCAGCGACAATTCCGCATGGGCCATCACTACCGTGACTATTCCGTGCTTTGTCACCACGCTTCCTTTCGTTGAGAACTTTGACAACGCCACTGGTACCGGCGCTTCCAATTCTGTGCCTTGCTGGACCAAGAAAACCAACTACTCCACGGCTTATCCGTATCCTTCCAGCACCTACGCCCACTCTCCCAACTATGCCTTGTATTTCTACGGCACCAGCGCCTACTACTCCATGGCCATCTCGCCACGCTTCGACGATGCCATCCAAATGGACAGTCTGCAAATCACCTTCTGGTCCTACAAGACTTCCGCCAACTACTTCATCGAAGTGGGTATTCTGGCTGATATAAATGACCCGAGCACTTTCGAGCCCATCGGAACCTTCAGTCCGTCAGCTACATCCACTTGGGAGAAGGCTGAGTTCACCACCAGCGGCTACCAAGGCAACGGCCATTACGTAGCTTTCCGTGTCCCGCAGTGGATTACCAGCTACCAATATCTGGATGATATCACCATCGATCACATACCCGCTTGTATGCATGTGGAGGACATTATCGCTTCCAATATCACCCAAACATCTGCCGACATCACTTGGACTGCAGGTTCCACGGAGACTTCTTGGGAGGTCGTCTATGGTGAGAACGTTGACTTCACGACCGCAGTTCCTTCCACTGAGTACACCAACTCCATAAGTCTGACCGGACTTACACCCAATACCTTATACCAAGTGTATGTGCGCGGCATTTGCGACGGCGGCGACTACAGCAGCTGGGAAATGTACACATTCCGGACGGAATGCGGTGCCATTGCCACGCTTCCATTTGAGGAAGGTTTCGACACCTACGGAACAGGCACGACCGTATATCTTCCCTGCTGGGGTAAAATCAACACCTACACCAGCGGTGAAAGACCATACGTCAACTCCACCCACTATGATGGTGTGGGTTCCCTCTACTTCTACGCTTCTTCCGGCACCTACAACATCGCCATCACCCCACAGTTCGATGCTTCAATTCCTATCAACACGTTGCAAGCCACTTTCATGTACCGTGCTTCCAGCGCCTCTGACTACATGATTGTGGGTGTGATGACTAATCCTACGAATGCTAACACATTTGTACCGATTGATACAATCTATCCGGGCAGCAGTGCTTCCACATGGGTTGAGAGAGAGGTTCTCTTCAACGGTTACAACGGCACCGGCCAATACATCGCGTTCTACAATGGCAAGCCCTCCGCTACCTGCTATTCCTACATCGACAATCTCTTCATCGGCCTGATTCCGACCTGTCCGAAGCCGACACATGTTCACGCGACGGGTGTAAGCACCACCACCATTGACTTGGCATGGACGGAGAACGGTACGGCCACGGAATGGGAGATCGAGTACGGTCCTGCGGGCTTCACGCTCGGAACCGGCACTGTAGAGAGCGCCACGACCAACCCCTACACCATCAGCAACTTGACCGCCGCCACCCAATACGACTTCTACGTGAGGTCTGTCTGTAGTGCAAGCGACTCCAGTTACTACGCACCGGTATATACGACATACACCGCTTGCGAAGCCATCGACCAGCTGCCTTACACGGAAGGCTTCGACACCTATGGCACGGGCGATCCTTCGTATCCGAACTGCTGGAGCAAGATTAACACCTACTCTTCCAACAGACCTTACGTGAACGCCACCCACTATGCAGGCGTGGGTTCCCTCTACTTCTATGCGGGCACTTCCGGCACTTACAACATTGCCGTGATGCCGCCGTTCGACGCCACTATCCCCGTCAACACACTGCAAGCCACCTTCATGTACCGTGCGACCTATTCCACCGACATGCTGATTGTGGGTGTGATGACCAACCCGACCGATGCCAGCACATTCGTACCGGTGGATACCGTTTACCCGTCCTCTTCTTCCGTCACCACTTGGATTGAGCAGGAGGTTGTCTTCAGCGGTTACAACGGCACCGGCCAATACATCGCCTTCAAGAACGCGTACACCTCCACATACTGCTACGCCTACATTGACAACCTGTCCGTTGACCTGATTCCGAGCTGTCCGAAACCACAGAACCTGCATGTCGTGAACGCCACCACGAGCAGCATAGAGTTGGGCTGGACGGAGGTCGGTTCGGCCACCACGTGGGAGATTGCCTACGGCGCGCCCGGCTTCGATCCGAACGGCACTTCTGCCACAACGGTGACAGCCACCAGCAACCCATTCACCGTCACCAACCTGAACAGTTCCACAACCTATGAGTTCCATGTCCGCGCCCTCTGTAGCGGCAGCGACATCAGTCCCTGGAGCAACAGTCTGCAAGCCGCCACCACTATGACGCCTACAGGCCTGCCCTACACCGCCGACTTCTCCACCAACGACGCCTGGGTGCTGAACAACGGCAGCTGCACCAACTACTGGGCCAAGGGTACGGTGAGTAACACACCCGCGCTCTTCGTGACCGACAACGGCACAACGCCAGAATATGATGGCAACAGCGTTTCCGCAGTCGCGGCACTAAAGCTGTTCACGGTGGGCACCGCCGATTCGATTACCATCTCCTTCGACATCATGGTGGATGGTGAGGGTAGCTACGACTATTTCAAACTGTTCCTGGCTCCGGCTTCACAGCAGTTCCCGGCTACCACTTCGGTGACTTCCGACCATTTCGGATACAATTCCTTCTCGACGAATGCGTACAACTTCTACGATAATGGTTACGGAACACAAAGTTCCTATCCGTACGTCTTGAACAAACTGACTGCCTCTATCCATGTGACGGCCACTATGCCGAACCCGAATTCTTCTCCGAATGCCAACTCCACGGCTTTGTTGGCATTGACATGGAAGAACGACGGGTCTGTCACCTATAATCCGCCGGCCACCATCACGAACCTGTCAGTTACTGCCAGCGGTTCCGGGCCTGTGGTCACGAACCCGACGGTCGCCACCAACGCGGCCACGTCAGTTGCGCAAACCTCCGCCACGCTGAATGCCACCATCACGAACCCCGACAACGTGACCATCACGGCTAAGGGCTTTGAATGGAAGACCACCACGGGCGGCAACTTCACGCAAATCGCGGGTTCCGGCACGGGCAACACCTTCACCGCCAACCTGTCGAACCTGACGCCTAACACGAACTACACCTACAAGGCGTTCATCACCTACAACGGCACCACCGTTTATGGCAGCCAGATGACCTTCACGACGCTTGAACAAGGTGCTGAGCCTTGCGACATGCCCACCAACCTCCACACCACCAGTGTCCAGAACGAGAGCATCGCCATCGCTTGGGATGCCAACGCCAATGTCAACAGTTGGAACATCCAGTACCGTCCGGTTGGAGGCTCTCTCGCTTCCGCTTCCAGCACCACGAACAGCTACACCATCAACGGTCTTACGGGTCTGACGACCTACGAGATTCAAGTGCAGGCTGTCTGTGACGGTCAGACCAGCGACTGGACTGCCCCCATCACCGTGATGACCACCAACGTCGGTATCGAAGAGCACCTGTTGAACAGCGTCACGCTCTACCCGAACCCGGCGAAGGAGATTCTCAATGTACAATGTACAATGAACAATGTACAATGGGATGGCGCAACCGTCGAGGTGTTCGATGTGTATGGCAAGTTGTTGCAAATCGTCGAAATATCATCCGAAATCACCACCCTCAACGTCAGCGGTTTGGCCGACGGCATGTATTTCGTGCGCGTGACCACGGAGAAGGGCGCGGTGACGAAAACATTCGTCAAGAAATGAGACTTCAGACTTAAGACTTGAGACTTGATTATTATAATCAACGGGTATCGGCAATGCGTCGATACCCGTTTTCTTTATTTGTGAATAGTGAGCAGTGAGCAGTGATCTGTGAACAGGTAAACCATTAAACAAATAAACCACTAAACAATTAAATTTAATTACTATGGATAAAGAACAACAATTATGTCAGAGTTGCCCGCAGGCCTAACGGCCTGCGAAAAACGCACCGTATCCTGCATTTCCACCAAGCCCTTCAGCTCCACCAAGCCCTTCAGCCCTAACGGGCTGATTAACAAACGAGACTGCTTTCACCTATTCGTTACGAATATGGAGTTGATAAGTCGGAGATCTACTAATAACAGGCACTCGCATCCGTTGCGAACGCGATTATTTGCAGGCCGTCAGGTCTGCAGGGGTTGGTAACAAAAGGACGGCATCGGTGTTATCGCAGGCCGTTAGGTCTGCGGGCATTCCCCAAAAGACATTTTCCGTTAAATATAACTCCCATCCCGCTCGGCCTTAGTATGGGGTTATTGGAATTGCGTGCACGCTCTGCAGCGCACGATTTCAAATCTGTTTCACGCACGACAAGTGCGTTCGCGAAAATTCCCCTTTAATTTTTAGATTTGACGAATGAGCGAGAGCAGGACACCCCTACCCCGGCCTGCGGCCACCCCTTCCCCAGGGAAGGGGAGTTTGGCTCGCGCCGTCACTGCATGCGGCTGGGAAAAATATATCATACAAAGTTTTTACTTGTTCAACTAAAATTAGTGAGATATCGCATCTGCAGTAGTTTCAGGTTTCAGGTTTCAAGTCTCAAGTCCTAAGTCTCAAGTCTCAAGTGAGTTGTGAATAGTCATTAAACACTTAAACCTCTAAACCATTAAACCACATTTAACCGTTAACCGTTAACCATTCTACATTAAATTGTGAATAGTGAGCAGTGAGCAGTAACACGTTTGTCCATATTGTGTTCCATAAAGTCTTTTCTGATAAATAGTCTTGTATTGAAAAAAGTGTATTTTTGCGAAAAAAAACGTATGAAACACATTGAATTATCTGAATACGGCTTAACCTACAAACAACCAAAAAATGTACTACAACACCGAGGAGTACTTGATAGTGGTTCGTTGGACATGCCGTATCAAATAGCAAATAAGTTCATTACAAAATATTGCGATTATGGTTTATCGTTGTGTTTATATGAACCACTGACAGAAAACAATTCATTCTATTCATTCTAAAATTTCATCGCATTGTGCCATCAAGTGTATAAGTACCATAATTAAACCATTAAACAATTAAACAATTAAACCATTAAACAACTAAACCATTAAACCTCTTTAACCTTTAACCTTTAATCATTAATCATTAATCAATATTCAACAGCAATGAAAAAATTGTTACTTTTGACAACCTTGTTGGCGGGGATATTCTTCGCCAGTGCGCAGACGCAAGTCACCCTGTTAGACGAAAGTTTTGAAGGATATTCCCTCCCGTTGGGATGGACTACCATCGATGCGGACGGAGACGGAAACAACTGGGAACACAACACTGTGATGGACATCATCAATGGTCACACCGGGAGCGGGGCAGCGACCTCGTACTCCAAAAACTATATGACTGGTGATGTGTATACCCCTGACAACTGGCTTGTTTCGCCGCCTATCACATTGATTGGGAACAGCACGCTGACCTTTTGGCGAATGGTCGGGTACTTTGCCTACGCCGAACACTATGGGGTCTACATATCGACCACTTCGGCGACCGACCCTTCCGCTTTTACCCTATTGTTTGAGGAAACTCCTACCCAATCAGCCTATGCTTGGACTTCACACACCATCAATTTGGACAACTATACGGGCAACACCGTCTATATCGCTTTCCGGCATTTCAACTCCACAAACAAGATGGTCATCGCTTTGGATGACATTACGGTGACTTGCAGTGCCTCGGCCCCAATCATCACGGCGAACCCAAGCATGTTACAGTTTGCCAATGTACCGGTCGGACAAACATCTCAATCCCAGTCGGTTACAGTAACCGCCTACAATGCTCAGGGCACCATCACCGCTACGGTTCCGAGCCCGTTTGAAGTTTCTGTTGACAACTCAAACTTCAGCAGCCTTGTCACTTTCCCGTCCTCGAACCACGATCTATATGTCCGCTATACGCCCACCATAGAAGGATCTGACAGCGCTGTACTGTCCCTCGTAAACGGCTCTGTCACCACGGACATCCAGCTCTACGGCAACAGCATCGACTGCGGAATTTCCGATCTGCCATACGAGGAGGATTTCAACAGTCTACCCGAAGGCGTTATGCCTAACTGCTGGGTGAGAATGAATCCGTTTGACGGATATCCCATGACCACGGACGACTACACCGGATACGGTGACAACTCCTTGATGTTCAAGTGCAATTATAACACCTACGAACCTCTCTACGCCGTAATGCCGCAAATGCCATACGACCTTTCCAGCCTGCAGATTTCGTTCATCACTTTCCGCGAAGGCAGCTATTCCGGCACCTTCAGCGTGGGCTATGTAACAGATCCCGCAGACACCGGCACTTTCGTGCCTGTATGGTCCATCTCCGGAACGCAAATCGGAGACAACAACCCGCACCCCTATCTGGTCAGCTTCGAGAATGTGAACACAAGTGCCACCAACGATGACTATTACATCGCATTCAAATACAAGACCAGCCACAATTACTACTGGTTCATAGACGATATTGTGGTTGATGTAATCCCCACCTGCTCCACGCCCTCCGACTTAACGGCCAATCTCATCACCAGCACCACCGCCACGGTCAATTGGACAGGTAACGCCAACAATTACAATTTATACTACAAGAGTTCATCAGATACAGCCTGGCAGGTGATTGAGAATCTAGGCATTGACAGCGCCGGATATACGATTGAAAATCTGTTGCCTATCACAACCTACACCTGGTATGTCACCGCATTGTGTGACGACGGCACTACAGTCCCCAGTCTGTCCCAAGCCACCTTCACCACCGAGTGCAGTTTCTACAACACGCCCTATACCGAGGACTTCAATGCCAGTGCCAGCTTGCCTGCCTGTTGGAGCCGTTACACGGGTTTGGCCAACAGCGTCTTTAACGGCGGCGCCCTGAATAGCGCCACCACTGGATGGAATTTCAACAACAATTATGCTTTCGGGGCCAACCACGCAAGACTGAATATTTACGGTTCCGACTGCAACAAATGGCTGGTAACCCCCGCCATCAACCTGAACGGTCTGACGAATCCGGTATTAATCTTCGACCTCGCCCTCACAAGTTTCAACAGCAACGCCCCCATCTCAGCCTCCACTACGCAGGCTGACGACAAGTTCATGGTGATTGTCTCCACCGATTACGGCGCCACCTGGAGCGCCGCAAATGCCACAGTATGGAGCAACGACAGCACCGGCGACTATGTGTTCAACCAGATTCCCGCCACCGGCCAGAATGTCAGCATTCCCTTGACCGCATTTGCCGGCGAAACCGTGATGATCGCCTTCTACGGCGAGTCCACCGTCAACGGCAACGGCGACAACGACATCCATATCGACAACGTGATGGTAAGTTATGCCACTACTTGCGCAACGCCGACCGACTTGGCTATCGCAAACGTCACCGACAACTCCGTGACCTTGAGTTGGACAGAGAACGGAAGTGCCACCGAATGGAATATCGAGTACGGTCCCACCGGTTTCCAACATGGCGCCAGCAATGCAACTACGGTAGTTGCAAACACCAATCCTTTCACAATCAGTAATTTAGGAACTTCTACGTATGATTTCTATGTACAAGCAAACTGCGGAAACGAGCAAAGTTATTGGTCCAACTCGATTAGCGCCATGCCCGGCAGCTTCAACATGGGCGTTAACGGCAGCGACACCTTGACCACCTGTTCGTTGATCATTTTCGACAACGGTGGTGCAGACGGCAATTATGCGGCCGGTTGCAACTCCACGTTAGTGCTTTATCCTGAAAACGCGGGTGAGTCTATCGGGATTACCGGCACCTACCAAACGGAGAGCAATTACGACAAACTCAGTGTTTACGACGGAGTCGGGACCAGTGGCACGCTATTAGGCCAGTTCTCCGGCAACGGCACGATTCCCCAGTTAATCGCGTCTAACGGTCCGATGACCCTCTGTTTCGTGTCCGACAACAACATGCAGTACAGCGGTTTCGAATTGAACACGTTCTGTTCCTCCTGCGCGCCTCCGGGCAACCTGACGGCCAGCAACATCACCTCCAACGCCGCTGACCTCAGTTGGAACGGCCAAACCAACACCTATCTGTTGGAATACAAGTCTACGAGTGACACGACGTGGAATCAGGAGGTGGTCAGCGACACCGTTTACAGTCTTATCGGACTCACCCCGACGACCACCTATACGGTGCGCGTTTACAGCAGCTGCAACGGAGACTATTCCATTGCCAGCACGATTACCTTCAGCACGACCATGGGCACTACAACACTCCCCTACAGCACGGACTTCAGCGATGGCAGTGACCAGAACTGGGTTTTGAATAACGGGAGTTGTACCAACCACTGGGTTATCGGAACCGTCAGCGACACCACAAGCGCCCTTTTCGTCACCTCCAACGGCAACACCCCTGGCTACAACACAAACTCACATGCACTCGTTTCCGCAGAAAAGCTCTTTACGGTAGGCGATGCGGCGGAGTTTGCCATCAGCTTCGACATCAAGATCGGCGGTGAAACCGAGTTCGACTTCCTTAAAGCCTACTTTGCCCCCTCCGACTCGCTCTATCCTGCCGCCAGCTTAGCCGCCAACCATCCGTATGCCAGCGAAAGCTACAGCACCCATGCCATCAACTTCACCAACTATCTGCAATATTCCACGTATGCATACGGACCCTACACCTTCAACGAGACGGGCAACAATATCGTCCATGTGACGGTGAACATGCCCAACCCGAATGCCAATCCGACGCCCAATTCCACGGCGAAACTGGTCTTCGTGTGGCGAAACGACAACAGCCAAGGCAACCAGCCCGCCGCCGTCGTCTATAATGTGTCCATAGAGGAACTGTCCTGTCCGGCACCTTCCGGTCTAACGGTCTCCAACATCGGCACCACAACCGCCGATGTGGCCTGGATTGCCAACGGTGATGAGACCACATGGACATTGGAATACAAGGAAACCTCCGGCTCCACGTGGAATTCTTGTACCGTCAGCGGCACCCCGTCATATACGCTGACCGGATTGAATGTCGGCACCACCTACCAGTTGCGCGTCCAAGCAAATTGCAACGCTGACGACAACTCCATTTGGGTGTCCACGGATTTCGTTACCAATTGCGACGCCATCACCACGTTCCCCTACACCGAAGGGTTTGAGGGCGGCGTTCTGCCTGACTGTTGGACGCAGTCGCATCTCACAGGGGTTGTAAATTGGACTTTCCAAGCGGGCAATCACAGCAACGGAAGCATTGACAACGCGCACGGCGGCTCCTACAATGCCTACTTTTTCGCTGCAAGCAGCACCGGCAACACCACCCGAATGATTTCACCGGTCTTTGACCTCACCAATGTAACGAACCCGTATCTCTCTTACTGGTATGCTCAGCAGTCGTGGGGTAACGACCAAGACCACCTGACGGTCTATTACCGCACTTCGCCCTCCGCCGAGTGGATCATGCTGATGCCCCATGGCAGTTCGGTCAGCATTTGGACGATGGACTCCGTTGCATTGCCCAGTCCGACAGCTACTTACCAAATTGCCTTCGAAGGGCAGGCCAACTATGGCTACGGCATTGTTTTGGACGACATCACCATTGCTGCCGGCAGCAACGCCTCAGCGGTCACCGTGATTACCGACCCCGCCAGCGATCTGACGATGAATTCAGCCACACTGAACGCCACCATCACCAATCCCGACAATGTGGCCATCACGGCGAAAGGGTTCGAATGGAAGGAGGCCTCGGCAGGCACCTACACCACAGTGAATGTGACTGGAAACACGCTGACATACAGTCTCAGCGGACTCACCGAAAACACGCAATACACCTATCGCGCCTTCGTAACTACGGCTACTGGCACAACCTACGGCAACATGGTGAACTTCACGACCCTGCCTGAAGACACGCCCGAGCCGTGCGACCCACCGACAGAACTGCACCAAGTGCTGGACGAGAACGGCACCCCCACCAGCACGGTAGCGTGGACGGATGTCGCCGGCGCTTCCCAGTGGAACGTCCAGTACGCTTTGGAAAATGAGGACTGGACGACCGTGACCGTGAACACGACGAGCTATGAAATCCCCGGCATGCAGTCCGACATCAACTACTATATCCGTGTCCAGGCGGTCTGCAGCGACAGTGTCACCAGCGACTGGTCGTATATCATGTACATGTCTATCGGCCTTGACAGCTGGATAGCGAACCGCGTGACGCTGTACCCGAACCCGGCCCGCGAGTACGTGGACATCCGCGTTGACGGCGATGTGAATGTAAAGGGCATGGAGGTGTTCGACGTTTACGGCAAAATCGTCCGCACCGATGTAGAGACGTGCCATGGCGCGTCTCCACAGACCCGCATCAACGTTTCCGGCCTGGCCGACGGCATGTATTTCGTGCGCGTGACCACGGAGAAGGGCGCGGTGACGAAGACATTCGTCAAGAAATGAGACTTGAGACTTAGGACTTGAGACTTGATTATGGATATTCAACGGGTATCGGCAATGCGTCGGTACCCGTTTTCTTAATTTGTGAATAGTGATCAGTGAACTGTGAACAGTGTGATAGTAAACCACTAAACCTCTAAACCTCTAAACCAATAAACCATTAAACCAATAAACCATTAAACCATTAACCGTCAACCATTAACTTTGTAAAGGCACCGAATGGAACTGTACGCAAATAATATTTTTTTCATACTTAACGGTTTATTACAGAAAAAAGAGTACCTTTGCAGATTAAAATAACAACGGAAATGGCAACTATTACATTAACAACCAACAATCAGACAAAACTTGGGCTGCTCATCGCTTTAGCCAAGGAATTGAGGGTAAAGTGCGTCCCGGTCAAGAAGGGTCGGAAAAACGAAATTGAGCTTGCCGACGAGGACATACGCAATGGCAGAGTCTATAAAGCGGAAAGCGTGGATGATATGTTCAATCAGATCTTAGGGGAGGGAAACTGGTAAGATGTATACGATTGAATATACGAATCAGTTCAAGAAGGACTTGAAACGCTGCCAAAAACATGGCAGAGATATGCGTGCAATCCATGCTGTCATCACTTTGTTGAAAGAAAAAGGAACCCTTCCAAAACAATTCATGCCACATAGATTGAAAGGCGAATATAAAGGAAAATGGGAGTGTCATATCCAGCCTGACTGGCTTTTGGTTTGGGAACAATTTGACAAGGAACTCCGCCTGATCATGACCAATACCGGCACCCATGCCGAATTGTTCAAAAAATAATCAATATAGCCAACAATGGACAATTCTATTTGATCTTCAACTACTTGAGACTTGAGACTTGATTATGAATAATCCACGGGTATCGGCAATGCGTCGATACCCGTTTCCTTTACTTGTGAATAGTGAGCAGTAATCTGTAATCTGTGAACAGGTAAACCGTATACCAACAAATAAACTGTTAAACGAAAAAATCATTAACCGTTAACCATTAACCGTTAATCGTTCTGAATTGTTCATAATTTGTTTATAACTTTTCAACCCGCGATTGTTGATAAGGTTGTATTTTTGCGGTTTGTTTGTGAAAAAATCTAATATTCACCAAAAATAAGTATTATGAAAAAGTTTCTATGTGTTATGCTTATGCTTATCTCATTGGGCATAAGCGGATTTGCGCAGACCCTAGTGGACTACATTATGACCACGGGCACTGACGCGACCAAGTGGCAGACTCTGACCACCACGACGAACTTAATTACCGGGACAGGAGATAGCAAAGCCTCCGCCGTGACAGACATCGGGTTCACGTTTAATTTTGCGGGAACCAACTACACGCAGTTCTCCGTCAACTCGGACGGCAACCTGCGCTTTGGTTCTACGGTGACAGGAACGAGCAGCTATTCCACCCCGTTTAGTTCAACAGCTGCCAACGCCAACAACCCAAAAATCAACATGTTGGGTTGCGACGGGTTCATAACCGACAGCGGCTATGTGTATCACGAGGTGATCGGTACCGCACCCGACCGCGTGTGCGTGATTGAGTTTGCCACCTCCACATACAACCAGACTTCCCGTCCTTCTCTGTTGCGCTGGCAGGTGCAACTTTTCGAGGGCAGCAACGACATCCAGATCGTGTATTATTCCGCGATGCCTCCCATTCTTCCCAACGTGGCCCGTCAGCCGGGTATGTGCGTGAACAACACGGACATCATCCTGATAGACAACTACCACAATGCCGCCCACTATACAACTGGCCAGTCAACGAACAGCTGTCCGATCACCACTTGGCCGGATGTGAACCGCTACTACCTGTTCACCATCTCCGACTGTCTCACCCCGGGCAACTTCAACGCTGCAACATTAGGTTCCACCAGCGTTGACCTCACCTGGACATCGGCAACAGGCGGCACCGATTTCGTGTTGCAATACAAGACGCCCACCACCGACTGGAGCAATGCCACGACCGAGAACGCCTACGACACCACCTACAATCTGACGGGACTGACCCCCAGCACAACCTACCAGCTCCGTGTGGCCCAGCTTTGCAACAGCGACACGAGCAACTGGGCCTACCTGACGCTGACCACGGCCTGTGCACCCATCGCCACACTGCCTTGGACCGACAACCTCGACTCCTACCCCGGCAGCACCTCCGGCAGCACGAACAACCTGCCGTACTGCTGGAGCTACCTCAACACCGCCACCACTTCTTCTTCAAGCTACAAGGGCTACCCCATCATCTACGCCAGCGCAACCTACGCCGCCTCCGGCAGCAACTCCCTGCGCTTCTACTCATATCAGACGACCGGCACCTACGGCGACGAGATGGTCATCCTGCCGCAAATAGACGCCGACCTTTACCCTGTCAACATGTTACAACTTTCCTTTGACGCACGCAACTACTCCACATACACGTTCAAGGCTTACATCGGGGTCATCACCGACCCGTCGCTCCAGAGCACATTCGTGGTGTTAGACTCCCTTGAGACCACCTCCAACACCTACCAAACCTACGATTTCCCGCTGAACCAATATACAGGTGCGAACGGCTACATCGCCATTCTGGCAAAGCAGCCTGCCTCAAGCTACAATGCCGGATACATCGACAATTTCGTGGTGGATGTGATTCCGACCTGTCCTAAACCGAAAAACCTCACAGCAACCAACCCCACGTTGACCGGCATTGACCTCGCCTGGACGGAGATGGGCAGCGCCACCACTTGGGAGATTGAATATGGTCCGACGGGCTTCACGCAGGGCACGGGCAATACAGAGACTGCCACGACCAACCCCTACACCCTCAACGGTCTGGAAGCTTCCACCGGTTATGATTTTTATGTGAGAGCGAACTGCGGAGGTGGAGACCTTAGCGATTGGAGTTCGAAGATCACTGCCGCCACGGCATGCGCCCTCGTCTCGACAATGCCGTTCACCGAGGACTTCGACGGCTATCCGGGTGTCACCACCAACACCGAGGATGTACTGCCCTACTGTTGGAGCAAGCTCAACACCGGCACCACCTATCCCGGACTGCCGAACATCTACGCCAGCGCGACCTACGCCGCATCGGGCAGCAACTCCCTGCACTTCTACACCTACAGCACTACCGCCTACGCCGACCAGACCGCCGTGCTGCCGCAGATCGACATCACATCGTATCCCATCAGCAACCTACAGCTCACCATGGATGTCCGGGCCAGCTCCGCCACCAATCCTTTCGTCTTGGTGGTGGGCGTCATGACCGACCCGGCCGATGCCACAACCTTTACCGCCGTGGACACCATCGTCTGGCAAACGACCGCCTACACCACCTTTGAGATTCCGCTCAGCCATTACACCGGCACTGGCGGCTACATCGCGGTGAAGGCCCCGAAGCCTGCCTCCGGCTACAATTACGGATATGTGGACAACGTGGTCGTGGACCTGCTGCCCACCTGCCCCATTCCAAGACATCTGACAGCCACCAACGTCACCACAACCAGTATCGAACTCTCCTGGGATGAGATGGGTACCGCTACAAACTGGGACATTGAGTACGGTCCGATGGGTTTCACGCCCGGCCACGGAACTGTAGAGACTGCTTCCTCGAACCCCTACACGATCAACGGGCTGAATCATTCCACCGGATACGACTTCTATATTCGGGCGAACTGCGGTAGCGGTGATGTTAGCAATTATACGAAGAAAATAACGATTGCAACCGCCTGCGCCCCATATACCAATTTGCCCTTCATGGAAAATTTCGATGCCTATCCGAGCAACACGTCGGGTACCACATCGCACCTGCCCTACTGCTGGAGCAACATCAGCACCAGTACAAACTCTTCATACGTCGGCTACCCCATCATCTACACCAGCGCGACCTATGCCGCCTCCGGCAGCAATTCCCTGCGTTTCTATACTTACTATTATACCTCCTCCACTTCCACCTCCAATTATGGCGACCAAACCGTCATTCTTCCTGAAATTGACGTCACGACTAACCCCATCAACACACTGCAACTCACCATGGATGTTCGTGACTACTCTACCTCATACGCCTTCCAGTTAATCGTAGGTGTAATGACAGACACCACGTTCACTCCTGTGGACACTATCAACACGTCTTCCACCACATACGCAAACTACATTGTTGATTTCAGCAACTACACTGGCACCGGCAACCGCATTGCTATGATGGCAAAGCAACCTACTATTAGCGGAAGATACAACTATGGTCACGTAGACAACATCATTGTGGAGACCATTCCCGCTTGCCAGCGTCCCTCCAGCATCTCGGCCGTTTCCACGACAAGCGATACGGTGTTTCTCTCTTGGACAGACAACTATGGTAGCCTCTGGGATTTGGCATACGGTCCCATCGGCTTTGATCCCGACGACGCCTCCGAGGCCACCCTTGAAACCGGTATTGACACTAACGCCTTTACCGTTACAGGACTGTCTTATGGCACGGGCTATGAATTCTATGTCCGTTCCGACTGCGGCGGTGCTGTCAGTGCATGGGTTATGAACCCGGCTGTCGGCTATCCTTACACCTACGTCATGGGCATTTCCGGCAGCGACACCTTGACGAGTTGCGGCATTTATATTTCGGACAATGGCGGTCCCAACGGCGACTACGCGAACAACTGCAACTACACGTTAGTTCTGTTCCCCTCCGAAACCGACTCTGTAGTATCTATCTCCGGTACGTTTGATGGAGAGTCTACCCTTGACTATTTGAGTGTTTATAATGGGGTCGGCACCGATGAACTCAACCTTTTGCAAAAGGTGGCCTCCGGCACTACCGGTACCGTGATAACATTCGGACCGCTCAACTCTACCACAGGTCCGCTCACCCTGCTGTTCCACTCCGACGGCAGCGTCGTGAGATCCGGTTTCATGGCGCAAATTTCCTGTGCAGAGCCGCCCGCCTGTCCGCAACCGTTTGATTTGCATGCAATCTATGTCAGCAACAACGAGGCCACCGTCTCTTGGAATGTTTTGGAGGGTACCTCTTCGACATTCAACATGGCATTCAGTACTACCGCAGGGTTCAATCCCGACACCTGCACCAACATCATCACGGTCAACACCAACGAATACACGTTCACTGGTCTTTCTACCTACACCAACTATTATGTCGCAGTACAGACAAGCTGCGGTACGGATGTGAGCGAATGGAGTGCCGTAACGCATTTCCGCACCGCCTGCGATCCGTTGACAACCCTGCCTTTCACCGAGAATTTTGACACTTACAATGGCTCAACATCCGGCACCTCGAACAACCTGCCGTATTGCTGGAGTTATATCAACAACGGCACAAACACCTCCTATAAAGGATATCCAATCATCTACGCTAGCGCGACCTACGCCGCCTCCGGCGACAACTCCCTGCGTTTCTACACTTACGTCACTGCCGGCACTTATGATGACCAGATTGCCGTTTTGCCGAGTATTGACGCGACAAACTATCCGATTAACACCCTGCAGATGTCTTTAGATGCCCGTATGTACTCTACCTCCTACACGCCGTTCACATTAGTCGTGGGTGTGCTCACCAATCCTACGGACAAGACCACCTTTGTGCCCGTCGACACTATCGAAGTTACATCTACCACTTATAATCACTATGAGTTTGTGTTCAACGGATACGAGGGCAACGGCACATACATCGGTTTGATGGCACCACAACCCACCACATCATACAATACCGGCCATGTCGATAATATCATTGTGGAGCCGATACCGAGCTGTCCCAAGCCTATGAACTTCACCGCCACCAGTGTCACGCCCACCAGCATTGACCTGACCTGGACCGAGGTCGGTGACGCCACCACCTGGGAAATTGAGTATGGTCCTGTTGGATTCACTCCGGGCAGTACAGCCGGAAATGTGGAGTCCGTCACCTCGGAACCGCCGTTCACGCTCTACAACCTGACTCCGGCAACGACTTACGACTTCTACGTCCGTTCTGACTGCGGCGGTGAATACAGCCAATACTCCACCAAACTCACCGTTTCCATCCCGTGTACGGCCGTTGACAGCCTGCCTTACGTGGAAAGCTTTGATACCTATGGTACAACTTCAGGTGACTATCCGACTTGTTGGAGCAGGCTTAACACCTACTCTTCCACTACCAACTATCCTTATATCAGCACCACCCACCTCGATGGTGTGGGTTCCCTCTACTTCTATGCTGGTTCCTCCAACTCGTACAATATTGCAATATCGCCGATGTTTGATGCGAGTATTCCCGTCAATACGCTGCAAACCTCATTCATGTACCGTGCCAGCAGCGCCACTTCTCGCTTAGTGGTGGGTGTAATGACCAACCCGACGGATGCCAGCACTTTCACGCCGATTGACACCATTGTCCCGACTACCACCAGCACTTGGGAGGGTCACGAGGTTTCCTTCAGCCAATACGCTGGTACAGGCCAATATATTGCCTTCCGCAACGCCTACAACACCGCGACCAGCTACGGCTATCTCGACAGCGTTGTGATTGACCTGATCCCGTCCTGTCCGAGACCGTTGAACGTAACCGCCTCCAACGCCACCACCACCAGCATCGATTTGTCGTGGACACAGGACGGCACACCCAACTCCTGGGTGATTGAGTACGGTCCCAACGGTTTCACGCCGGGCACCGGCACCGAGGTGACGGCCACGACCAACCCCTACACGGTCACGGGACTGAACCATTCCACGGTGTATGACTTCTACGTCACGGCGGACTGCGGCGGCGGCGACGTCAGCCAGACCTCCTTCGTGTATTCCGCAGCCACCGCCTGTGCTGCCATTGACCAACTGCCTTTCACGGAGAACTTCGACGCATACGGCACTACCACGACGTCATATCCGCTCTGCTGGAGCAAGTACAGCACCTACACGACAAGCTCACTGCCCTACATCAGTTCCACGCACTATGAAGGCGTAGGTTCCCTCTATTTCTATTGCACGTCCGGTTACTACAATGTCGCCATCACGCCGGAGTTTGACGCCACCATCCCGATCAACACGCTGCAGGCGACCTTCATGTACAAAGCATCCAACAGCACCGATCGTCTGATTGTGGGTGTGATGACCAATCCTTCCGATTTCAGCACCTTCGTACCTGTTGATACGGTTTATCCGAGCAGTCCCGCCAGCACATGGGTGGAGAAAGAAGTGGTCTTCAACGGTTACACCGGCAGCGGCCATTACATCGCCTTCCACAACGGCAACCCGACGGCAAACTGCTACACTTACATCGACAATCTGTTCATCGGCCTGATTCCGACCTGTCCGAAGCCACAAAATCTGGCTGTCACCAACATCACCGCTTCTTCTGTCTCGCTGAACTGGACACCCACGGGCAGCGAAACTTCCTGGGAGATTGCCTACGGTGCCAGCGGTTTCGACCCGAACGGCACAGCGGCCACCATCGTCACGGCCACCACGCATCCGTTCACGGTGCAGAACCTGACCGACGCCACTTCTTATGAGTTCTACGTGCGTGCCGTTTGCGGCGGTTCCGACCACAGCTATTGGAACAGCACTTCTGCAACGGCCACTACGCTCTGCAACGGTGCCTTGTCACTTCCCTACACGGAGAATTTCGACAGTTATCCCGGCACCGTCTATAACGATCCAAACGGCATTGCTCCTGCCTGCTGGACTACCTACGGTACTAACCCCACCTACGGCGCACCGCACATCACCAGCAGCGGCAGTTACCACTATGTGCATAGTGGCTCCAATTGCATGGTTTTCACTTGTAATTCTTCCGGTTCCAAGTCATACGCTGCCCTGCCCGACTTCAATCAGCCACTTAACACGCTGACCCTCAACTTCTGGCGTGCTATGGAAAGCACCAGTTACGGTGAACTTACCGTGGGTTATGTGACCAACCTTGCCAATTTCGACAGCACCTACGTCGTGGTAGATACCATCCCGAATGTCTCCACCTCCGGTGACACCATCACGGTGGACTTCACTGGTGCGAATATACCGGCCACGGGTAACATCTGCTTCCGCTGGTTCAAGGATGGCACTTTCTATTCCTGCTGCATTGATGACATCAACGTCACCAGCAACGGTTCCGGTCCGATCGTCACCAACCCGACGGTAGCCACCGTCGCGGCTTCCGCTATTGCGCAGACGACCGCCACGCTGAACGCCACCATCACCAACCCCGACAACGTGACCATCACGGCCAAGGGCTTCGAATGGAAGACCACCACGGGCGGCACCTACACGCAGATTGCAGGCACCGGCACGGGCAACACCTTCTCTGCCAACCTGCCGAACCTGACGCCCAACACCAGCTACACGTTCAAGGCGTTCATCACCTACAACGGCACCACCGTCTATGGCAGTGAGCAGACCTTCACCACGTTACCCGCGGATGTTGAGCCTTGCGAAACCCCGACGAACCTGCATGCCACCGAGTTCGACACCCACAGCATCACCATCAGTTGGAACACCAACGGCAATGCCACGAGTTGGAACATCCATTATCGTGTGGAGAACGGCGGCTGGAACAATGCAAACACCACCACCAACACCTACGTAATCAGCGGTCTGGTTGCCGAAACCACTTACGAGATCGAGGTGCAGGCCGACTGCGGTGGAGGCAACTTGAGTGACTGGAGCGCACCCATCCATATCAGCACAGCCATCGATGGCATCGAGAGCTGGTTGGAGAACAGTGTGAGCCTCTACCCGAACCCCGCCAAGGAATACATTGACATCCGCGTTGACGGCGATGTGAATGTAACCATGATGGAGGTGTATGATGTGTATGGTAAATTAATCAACACGATGAACGTGGTTGAAAACCCGACCCGCATCAACGTCAGCGGTTTGGCCAACGGCATGTATTTCGTGCGCGTGACCACCGAAAAGGGTGCGGTGACGAAGACGTTTGTCAAGAAATAAGACTTAAGACTTGAGACTTAAGACTTGAGACTTGAGACTTGAGACTTGATTATGAATATTCAACGGGTATCGGTAACGCTGCCGGTACCCGTTTTCTTTAGATAGTGATCTGTGATCAGTGATCAGTGATCAGTAAACCAGTAAACCACTAAACCACTAAACCATTAAAGAACATTAACCTTTAACCATTAATTCAGCAGCAATGAAAAAACTACTACTTTTGACAGCCTTGGTTGCGGCAGTGTTTGCGATCGAGGCGCAGACTCAGGTTCCTGTGCTCACCGAAGGATTCGACGGCGGCGGTATTCCAGCGGGCTGGACTGTGATAGACGCCGACAACGACAACGAAACCTGGACGCACTCATCGGCGTTTCCGAGCCCCTATTTCAGCGTTCCGACGCACAACGGCAGCAGCGGAAGCGTCTATTCAGGATCCGTTGACGTGCAGACGTACAACCCCCTCACGCCCGACAACTGGTTGATAACGCCGGAAGTTACCCTTACCGGCAACAGCACGCTGACCTTCTGGAGAAGCATATCCGACGGATACTATCCCGGCGACTACTACGGCGTGTTCATCACGACGGCCAGCAACCCTACGACGGCCGATTTCACGCAATTGTTTGTGGAAACAATGACATCAGCCGATGATACGTGGGGAATGCGCACCGTAAACCTTGACAACTACGCCGGGCAGACCGTCCGGATTGCCTTCCGTCATTTCAACTGCACAAACGGCGACATCCTCATTCTGGATGATGTCACGGTGCTGACTTCCGCTTCGGTTCCTATCCTGACAGTGTCTCCGTCGGAGGTGAATTTCAGTAATATTGCGGTAGGTTCCGTCTCTTCCTCCCAGACAGTGGAAGTTGGCGCCTTCAACGTAACCGGCACCGTGGATGCCTCGGTGACCTACCCTTTCGAGATTTCAGATGACGACCTCAATTTCAGCACCACGGCATCGCTGCCTGACACTGGCGGAACATTGTATGTCCGCTACACCCCCACGACCGTCGCCACCGACACCGTGATCATGACAGTTGCGGCCGGCGGAATCACACAATCCGTCACGCTCGTCGGCAATGGTATTGACTGTAGTTTTATCACCCTGCCTTTCTTCGACGGGTTTGAAAGTACGGAGCTAAATCCCTGCTGGACAGTTGTTTTCAACGGAACCGCCAATCTTCCGGTATACGGCGTGCAAAACGAAGCCGCATCCGAAGGGGTGCAGTCGTTTGCCATGATTCCCTTCTACGCCAGTACCTACGACTTGTATCTCATCACCCCCGAACTGCCCCTGTCCGGCACGAAGATGGTCTCTTTTGACCACAGGGGCTACTATTACACGGAAACTTTCGTGGTGGGTTACTCCACCACCACAAATGATCCGGATGCCTTCATCTGGGGGGAGACGGTGCTCTCGACTGCCGCAGACAACCCGTGGAACCAATACCAAAACGTCACTATTCCCGGCAACGCAAAATACATCGCCATCCACCACACCTCCTCCGACGGACTGATGCTCTTTATCGACAACTTTACCGTTTCGGAGGTTTCCTCCTGCATGGCACCGATGAATCTTTCTACCAGTAATATCACCACCACATCGGCGGATCTCTCGTGGTACCAGTCTTCCGACAATTTGGATATTACGCTCTACTATATGTCTTCCGCCGACACGACTATAGCCGAGATTCCGTCCGTTTCCTTGACCGACGGTGTTTATTCTTTCGAGAATCTCATCCCTGGCACCAGTTACTATTGGATGTTGGGCGTTATTTGCGATAATGACACGCTGTTTTCTGAAGCCAATTCGTTCATCACGCCGTGCGAGGCAATCTCTTTGCTGCCCTACACGGAGAACTTTGACAGTACCGCAGTCGGCGATATCCCCACCTGTTGGATGCAGCTCAATCCGTACAATGGCTATCCCAGCGTAGTCAATTCCCACGCACACAGCGGCAACGCATTGGAATTCGACGGCGACACCTACACCGGCACGCCCGTCCTTGCCGTGATGCCGGCGTTCACCCAAGATCTCTCCAATCTTCAGGTCTCTTTCTGGACCCGCCGCGAGGGAACCTCTTCCGGCACGTTCAGCGTAGGCTATGTTACCGACATCACCGACGCTTCTACTTTTGTGGAGATAACCTCCTACACCGCCGCACAGATGGGAGACAACAACTATCATTTCTTTAATGTTCTTTTCAACGATGTGACCACCGAGCCTGGCACTGACTATTACATCGCTTTCAAATATGAGACCTCCAACATCTGGTTTTGGTATTTAGATGATGTCACCGTTGACGAAATTCCCGCTTGTATTGCACCGCAAGACCTTGTCGCGACGACGGTGACCAGTTCAACGGCGACGCTGAACTGGACCGGCAACGCAAACAGCTATACCGTATACTATAGAGCGTCTGTGAATGCCTCTTGGGACAGTGTGAGTCAAGTGGTTCCAGGTGCGAGCGGCTACACTATCGAAGGTCTCTCCGCCAATACCACATATCAGTGGTATGTTGTCGCCGAATGTACGGATGCCCAGGTCACTAGTCTTGCTACCGCCACGTTCACTACCGACTGCGGAATCTTCGCAGCACCCTTCACAGAAGATTTCGCCACTTCCTTGCTGCCCACCTGTTGGACCCGCCATACGGGTTTGGCCGACAGCGTGTTCTCCGGAGCCACCCTATCCCAAACCTCCAGCGGATGGGTGTTCAACAACGGGAACACATTCGGAAGCGGGCATGCGGTATTGAATATTTACGGCGAGTTGCGTAACCACTGGTTAGTATCGCCGGCCATTGACCTGAACGGGCTTTCCGACCCGATGCTAACTTTCGACCTCGCCCTGACGGACTACGACAACGCGAATCCCATCGAAAACCCCAACGACCAGACGGACGACCGTTTCATGGTTTTGCTCTCCATTGACGACGGAGCTACGTGGAGCGCTAGTAACGCCATCGTATGGAGCAACAATGGTCTTGGCGACTACTCATTCAACCAGATTGCCAGCACCGGTCAGACGGTGAACATTCCGTTGACCAACTATGCGGGCGAGACCGTGCGTATCGCTTTCTATGGCGAATCAACAGTTTCAAACGGTGACAACGACCTGCACATCGACAACGTGATAATTGGAGAAACCCCGCAGTGCATGCCCCCGTCGATGCTGACCGCGACTGCCATCACCACGACCACCGCCACCCTCAGCTGGACGGAGAACGGCACGGCCAACACATGGAGCGTGGAATACGGTCCGACCGGTTTCACCCTTGGCGATGGAACCACCTTGACCGTTGACGACACCGTGCCGACGTTCACCCTTACCGGTCTGACAGACAACACCACGTATGATGTCTATGTGAACGCCGTGTGTAACAGTAACTTAAGTTCGGATGCAGTGTCAACCTCGTTCACCACAATGCTAGCGCCCGTATCCATCCCCTACAGCACCGACTTCAGCCCGACCGGAGATCGCAACTGGCAACTCAACAACGGGGACTGTCAAAACCATTGGATGATAGGGGCATATAGCACGAATTCCGGCGCGCTCTTCGTCACGAACAACGGGACTACGCCTGGCTATACCGTCTCCAATGCCTCCTCTGTGGTTTCCGCAGTTAAGAAGCTGACGGTAGGTACCGCCGAGGAAATTCTCATCAGTTTCGATATCCTGTGCGGAGGCGAGGGCCAGTACGACTTCATCAAACTCTTCCTTTCGCCCGATTCAGTGGCGTATCCGGCAGCAAACACCACTTTCGACTATGCCGCCGCTAGCGCCAGCTATTCCACCCATGCCTTCGATTTCAGCGAGTACCTTCCGTTCTCCACCTACCAATTGCTTCCATTTAAGTTCAATCTGACCGACAGCAACACGGTGCATGTCAACGCGGTGATGCCCAACCCGTACATCTCGCCCGATGCCGCCAGTGTCGCGAACTTGGTCTTCCTGTGGCGCAACGACTTCATGGGCGGCACGCAGCCCGGTGCAATCATCACCAACGTGTCGGTAACGGCAGTGAGTTGCCATGCGCCAGAGACATTGACGATAGGGACAGTCACAGACACTAGCGCCATCGTTAGTTGGCAGCCCGGCGGCGACGAAACGGCCTGGAATCTGGAGTATAAAACCGTCAGTGACAGTACCTGGACCGTGGTGCCGGTGACGACGACAGTCTATACGATCAACGGACTGACACCCGAGACAGCCTACTCCGTGCGCGTGCAGGCCAATTGCGGAGCCGGGGATTTCTCGGCGTATGTTTACGAAACCTTCACCACCGACACCGCCGAGGTGATCCCGGTTGTGGAACCGACGGTGACAACGGATGCGGCCACTGCCATCGCACAGACCACCACCACGCTGAACGCCACCATCACGAACCCCGACAACGTGACTATTACGGCCAAGGGCTTCGAGTGGAAAACCACCAACGGGGGCACCTACACGCAGATCGCGGGCACCGGCACGGACAACACCTACACGGCCGATCTCACTAACCTGACACCCAACACGAGCTACACCTTCCATGCGTTCATCACCTTCAACGGTCAGACGGTCACCGGCGACGAGCAAACCTTCACGACACTCGAGCAGACTGTTGAGCCTTGCGAAACCCCGACGAACCTGCATGCTTCTGATTTCGACACCCACAGCATCACCATCGGCTGGAATGCAAACGGCAATGCCACGAGTTGGAACATCCATTATCGTGTGGAAAACGGAGACTGGAACACTGCAAATACTACTACCAACACCTATGTGATCAGCGGTCTGGTTGCCGAAACCACTTACGAGATCGAGGTGCAGGCCGACTGCGGTGGCGGCAATTTAAGCGACTGGAGCGCGCCCATCCATATCAGCACAGCCATTGATGGCATCGAGAGCTGGTTGGAGAACAGCGTGAGCCTCTACCCGAACCCCGCCAAGGAGGTTGTCAATGTACAATGTACAATGAACAATGTACAGATCGAAGCCATTGAGGTGTACAATGTTTACGGCAAAATCGTTCGCACCGATGTAGAGACGCGGCGCGCCGCGTCTCTACAGACCGGCATCAACGTCAGCGGTCTCGCCAACGGCATGTATTTCGTGCGCGTGACCACCGAAAAAGGTGCGGTAACGAAACCATTTGTCAAGAAATAAGACTTAAGACTTAAGACTTGAGACTTAAGACTTAAGAATTAAGACTTGAGACTTAATTGTTAAAATCAACGGGTATCGGCAATGCGTCGGTACCCGTTTTCTTTATTTGTGAACAGTGATCTGTGATCTGTGAACAGTAAACCATTAAACAAATAAACCACTAAACCGCTTTAACCATTAACCTTTAACCGTTAACCATTTTATAGTTATGAACATTTTATCAACACGTCACTGAGTTGTAATTAATATTGTAACTTTGCCGATTAAAACTATTGCATATAGCAAAAAACAATAAATCAAATAAATTCACCAAATTAAAAAGTATGAAAAAACTTTTCCTATTCTTACTGACGGTGTTTTGTCTCGGTAGCCTGACGTTGTCGGCGCAGAACACCTTGACCGTGGCAAACGGCACCGAGACCAACAACTACATTCCTGTGTATGGATACTGGGCGGATGCCATGCAGCAAAATCAGGTGATTTATCCGGCCAGCATGATCACGCAGCTTCAAGGCCAGCAAATCACGTCAATGACCTTTTACCCGTCCGGCAACCCAAATTGGGGAAGCATCACCTATACCATCCGCATGGCTGTGGTGAATGACAGCGTTTTCGCGACAGGAACCCCCATGACCGGTTCAATGGACATCATCTATTCCGGGCATGTGGATATCGCGAACGACCAACTGGTGTTTGCGTTTGATGACGGCTTCACCTACACAGGCGGCCATCTGATTTTCGACCTGCAAACCACTCCGGGTTCCTTTGTCTCCAACTCGTTCTATGGAATCAACACATCGTATGCCAGCAGTTTCTACAGTTACGATTCCTACGGAAGTGTCTCTACCGGCACAGAACTCTTTATCCCCAAGACCACTTTCACCTACGAAACGCCCGAAACCTGCATCAAACCTAACAATCTGCAAATCAACACCGTAACCAATTCATCCGCTTCATTCTCGTGGCATCCACTCGCTGCCGGCACCAGTTCGGTGGCTATCGGCATTCCTGGCGATGATATCTCCACGCTGACCTGGACGACGGTCGCGGACACCTTCTACACCTTCACAGGCCTCAACGCCGGTACGCTCTACAACGCTTACGTCAAAACGAACTGCGGTGGCGGCGATGAAAGCTATCCGGCCAGTAAATCGTTCTACACGTATTGCGACGCCGTGACCCAATTCCCTTGGTCTGAAGGTTTTGAGGACGATTGGATGCCCACCATTGCTTTCGGGCAGAATCATAATGCCCCTTTTTGTTGGAAAGTGTACCATGGGGCAAACAATTCCTATCTCTGGGAAGCGAACACAGATCCTTCCAATATCCATACCGGTAGCGGCTCTGCCTTTTATGAGTCCTACTACAGCTATAACTCCAACGAATGGCTTGTCAGCCCGATGCTGAGCCTCTCCGGCAACCAGATGCTTTCGTTCTACGCCAGCGGCTACTATTACGAATCCTATTACGGCAGCAGTTCTTACGATGACTACATTTCCGTTTGGATATCCGATGAGGACGCTACGTTGATGGCACCAGCGAGCGACACCAGCGCATTGCCTGGTTTCACGAAAATCGCCAGTTTCACCACTCCGGGCGGATGGTTTCTATACGAAGTTCCTCTTACGGGCTATACTGGCAACCGCTATATCGCTTTTGTGCGCGATACCACCGCAACCGGATATTACCTCATGCTTGATGACGTGACTGTGGACGACGCCGCTGCCTGTCTGCGTCCCACCGAACTTGGTACGGACAGCGTCGGCACCAACTTCGCGAACCTCACCTGGAACTCCGACGCCAACGACTTCATTGTCTATTACCGCACCGCCGGCGCTGCTGATTTCCAAACGGCGGAGAATGTCACATTGGATGCCGACACCCTCTATACACTCACCGGCCTCACCCCGGGAAATGCTTACGAATGGTATGTGGCAGCAATCTGCGGTGACGATACGCTGGCCTCCAACCTTTCCACCCCGATGGGCCACTTTGTCACAGAATGCGCTCCGGTCACCCCCCTCGAGTTGCCTTTAACGTGGGACTTTGAAAACAACCTGCATGGCGGCACCGAATACTACCCGCTGCCCACTTGCTGGAGCAGAATTGACCCAGCTTATCCATATGTGTATGAATCTTTCAACTATTACGACTACTCCTACGACCATGTGTTGGCATGTGGCAACGGTTTTGACTATACCGCCCCCGTCTACGACGGCAACCCAAAAATTGTTGTGCTGCCGGAGTTGGACAACACTGTCAACATCAGCAACCTGCAACTCAACTTCTGGGCCAACACAGACTACAACAACAGTGCCCAGACCTACCCCACTTTCGTTGAGGTGGGTGTCATGACCGATCCAAACGATGCTTCCACCTTTACCCCTGTTGACACGGCCAGCGGCATCACGACCGTCAGCAACGAATTCATGGTTACGCTGGACGGCTACGCAGGTAACGCCCACTACGTGGCACTGCGCCTCCACCCGGGCAAATACTATGACGAGTATGATAACAACTATGTCAATAACGCCCTGTTCATCGTGAACATTTCCCTGTCGTTGATCCCCTCTTGCCCGCGTCCAGAGGCAGTCGCCGTGACCGACATCACATCCGGTAGCGCCACGCTGACTTGGAGTTCCGAAGAGAACGAATTCATGGTCTATTACCGGGTACATGGCACATCCGCCTACACGGCCATTGCCGACGGTCCCGTGAGTGACACCACCTACACGCTCACCAACCTGCAGCCCAACACGAACTACGACGTGTATGTAGCTTCCGTCTGCTCCGACGGAACTGAAACCCCGTCTATCGGCACCAGTTTCACCACCCATTGCACGGCGTTGGATTCTGTGCCTGTTTTCTATGATTTCGAGACCAACAACACCGGAACCTCTTATTACCAATTGCCCATCTGTTGGACGCGCGGCAACCAGAGTGAGTACTATCCGTATGCCTACGACTACGACTACTATGCTTACCAAGGCGATGTATGTATGGAATTCATCGGCACCAATACAGTGGCTTTGCCCGCCATTAACACCGCGGAAACGCCCATTTCCAGCCTTATGGCCTCTTTCTACGCCCGCTACTATTCCGCGGACTACGCCTGCGTCATGCAGGTGGGTGTGATGACCGACCCCACCAATCCGGCCACATTCGTGCAAGTGGGCAACGACATCATACTTACCGGGACCTATTCCCTCTACGAGCACTCCCTCGCAAGTTATCAAGGTACAGGTACTTACATAGCCTTCCGTATTGTTGATGCCGGTGCCACCTATAATCCAGATGCATTCATGGATAATCTGCTGATAGCCCCGCTACCCGACTGTGTGCGTCCATCTTCATTCAGTTCTAATGTCGGTCTTGACGAGGCCACCGTCACTTGGAACGCCACCGCCGACCAAACCGAGTGGGAGGTTGCCGTGGGAAGCGCTTCCGCAGACCCCGACACCCTACCCTTTTCCAACGTTTTCTCCAACAGCATCACACTCAACAACCTTGATCCCAACACCACCTACACGATTTTCGTGAGAACCATCTGCAGCGGAGAGGAGTCCGACTGGTCTGACGGCTACTCATTCACCACGTTGCTCACGCAGCCTGCTATGGTGCCTTACGTCTGCGACTTCGAAGACACGGTGGAGAACGCCAACTGGATAATTCTGAATGGCACTGAAACGAACCAATGGTATATTGACACAGCCGCCAACAACACGCCTAACGGCCAGCATGCATTGTACATTTCCAATGACAACGGTGTCACTAACCATTACAGCGGAGAAACCTCCGGGTGCACCTCCACGGTTTGGGCGTATCGCGACATCCAATTCCCTGATGCTGACGAGTTCTTACTCTCCTTCGACTGGAAATGCAACGGCGAAAGCTCATGGGACTACATGAAAGTTTACATCGGCCCGCAAGGTTCGGTATCCTCAGGCTCCACTACGGCACCCGCTGGATCCGTTCAGTTGGGAGGTTATCACAATCAGAATATGTCTTGGCAAACAGAGACGGCCATTTTGGACGGTCAGTACGCCAATTCCATCCGCCGTATTTTCTTCCTATGGCGGAACGACTCTTTTGGCGAATACAATCCGCCCATCGCAGTGGATAATATTAGCATAACGACGGCCACCTGCGCGAGACCCACTAACGTGACGCTTGTCGCCAATAATATCGGAAGCGCCACCCTCGGCATCACCCCCGCTAGCGAAAACGACGTACTTTGGGAAATTAGCATTAACGACTCTTTGGTGGTAGTAAACGACACCCTCCCCGTCATCACAGTAGCGCCTGGCACAGAGTATGAGGTCTTTGTGCGCACCATCTGCGACGCCGGCGACACCAGCGTGTGGTCTTTGCCGCTTAACTTCATCTCCGAGTGCGAAATGATCTCTTCTGTTCCCCAGACCTGGGGATTTGAGTCCGACCTTATCGGCAACACCTACTACCAGACACCGCTTTGCTGGAACATCATCTCCAGTTATGCGAGCTACCCGTACCCGTATGTTTACCAGGACGACTATTCCGCATACGCCCACACCGGCACACATTCGCTCTACTTCTACAACTACTATCCCGGCTACGCCGTTATGCCCGCACTGGATTTGCAAAACCTGAATATTCAGAACCTGCAACTCTCCTTCTTCGCCAACACCACTGACCACAGCGGCCTCTCCTCGCTTCAAGTGGGTGTGATGACCGACCCGACCGACCCGTCCACCTTTACACTCGTGCAGACGGTGAACGTTCCGTACGAATATGGAGCAGACCCGGTTGTCGTCAATTTTGCAAACTACACCGGCACTGGCGCCTACATCGCTATCCGCAATTTGGATCCTTCCAATTCCTACACCCGCTACAGCGTGGATGATGTGACCTTGGAGACGGTTCCGACCTGTCCGACACCCACCGCACTGACAGTCAGCAACATCACCACGACTTCTGCCGTGGTGGCATGGACGGAGATCGGTTCTGCCACCAGTTGGAACCTCAAGATTGACGACGGCACGACAGATACCACCATGCAGGTCACCACGAATCCTTACACGCTGACCGGTCTCACCGCCGGCACCACCTACGAAATCACCATCCAGGCGAACTGCGGCGGAGGCGATGTGAGCCCGTGGAGACTCCCTGAATATTTCAACACGGCCATCTGTGATTCCATCGACCAGTGTGTCTTCACCTTCAATCTCATCGACGGCTTTGGCGACGGCTGGAACGGTGCTTATCTGACTGTTGTGCAAAACAACCTCCCTGTGGCCACGCTGACGATTAGTTCCTACTCCAGCAACAGTACGGAACTGGTCACCCTTTGCGACAACATTCCCGTCTCTTTGGTGTGGAGTCCCGGAAATTTTGATGATGAAATCTCTTTCAACATCGTTGATCCTAACAACACGCAAATTTACACTATCAGCGATCTGACCGGCTACACCACCCACACGTTCACCCCGAACTGCAGTGGCACCCCGGTGGTCACCGACCCGACGGTAGCCACCAACGAGGCTTCCGCTATTGCGCAGACCACCGCCACGCTGAACGCTACCATCACGAACCCCGACAACGTGACCATCACGGCCAAGGGCTTCGAGTGGAAAACCACCAACGGCGGCTCCTACACGCAAATTGCGGGCACCGGCACGGACAACACCTACACGGCTAACCTGACTAACCTGACGCCTAACACTGGCTACACCTATAAGGCATTCATCACCTTCAACGGCACTACCGTTTATGGCAGTGAGCAGACCTTCACCACGTCGCCCGCGGATGTTGAGCCTTGCGAAACCCCGACGAACCTGCATGCCACCGAGTTCGACACCCACAGCATCACCATTGGCTGGAATGCAAACGGCAATGCCACGAGCTGGAACATCCATTATCGTGTGGAGAACGGCGGCTGGAACAATGCAAACACAACCACCAACACCTACGTGATCAGCGGTCTGGTTGCCGAAACCACTTACGAGATCGAGGTGCAGGCCGACTGCGGTAACGGTAATTTGAGCGACTGGAGCGCGCCCATCCATATCAGCACGGCCATCGATGGCATCGAGAGCTGGTTGGAGAACAGCGTGAGCCTCTATCCGAACCCTGCCAAGGAGGTTATCAATGTACAATGTACAATGAACAATGTACAGATTGAAGCCATTGAGGTGTACGATGTTTACGGCAAGGTTGTCCGCACCGATGTAGAGACGTGCCATGGCACGTCTCTACAAACCCGCATCAACGTCAGCGGTCTCGCCAACGGCATGTATTTCGTGCGCGTAACCACCGAGAAGGGCGCAGTGACGAAACCTTTCGTCAAGAAATGAGACTTAAGACTTGAGACTTAAGACTTAAGACTTGATTATAATATTCAACGGGTATCGGCAACGCGTCGGTACCCGTTTTGATTCACCATTTACCCGCCATATTGTTCTATTTCCCTACACATTCCAGCAAATTTAAATTGAGAAATAAAAGCGAATATGTCATTGAAAAGTGTATCTTTGCGGGCTTATTAAAAATAAAGAACGAAAATACCAAACAACCTATATTTTATTCACTAAATTTCAACAAAATGAAGAAGACTTTATTGTTTTTCACATTGTTTATGGCAATGTTGACATTCGGTGTGAGGGCGCAAGTGCCCGTTCTCACCGAAGGCTTCGAAGGCACCTCCATTCCGACGGGATGGACGACCATTGACGCGGACAATGACGGTTATGGCTGGGAGCACTCCTCCGTGCAGGAGAGCCTAACGGGCTATAACAGCAATGGTTCCGTGGTGTCGTATTCCTACGACAACGACTCTAACGAAGCTCTAACCCCTGACAACTGGCTGATTTCGCCTTCCGTCAGTTTAAGCGGCACCAGCTCGCTGTCGTTCTGGTTCGTCGTGGCATCATCCTATCCGGGAGACCATTATGGAGTCTATGTCTCCACCACGTCCGCCACGGACACCTCCGCTTTCACGCTCGTGTATGAGATGACCCCGACATCTGCTAACGGTTACTGGACCCAGCAGACAATTGACCTGACGAGCTATGCCGGCAACACGGTCTATATCGCGTTCCGTCACTTTAACTGCACCGACATGTTCCTCATTGCATTGGACGACATCACAGTGAGCACCATGACCACGGATCCTGCGATAGTGGCCTCTCCCAACGCAGTGAATTTCGGCACCGTCTATTTAGGCGACTCTGATGTCCAAACGGTTAACGTGATCTCCTACAACAGCACGGCCCCCATTTCCGTGTTGGTGACGGCTCCGTTCTCGGTTTCGACCGACAGCATCACCTTCGGCACTTCTGCCACACTTCCCGCTGCAGGCGGCACGATTTACGTCCAATACGAACCCTCCGCACCCGGTTTGAACACCGCTGTGATGACCCTCACCGCCGGCACTCTCAGTACCACGGTTGACCTCTCGGGCAGCTGCCTCGACTGCAGCCCTCTCACCTTGCCTTACACCGAGACCTTCGAGACCACAAGCCCTTACCTCGGCTGCTGGCTTGTTTCGGGTAATGCCGCATGGAGTATTGGCGTGGGCGACTACAGCTCCGCTACCGGTGCTTACGAAGGAAACACCAATGCCCTGATCACCCACACTTCCACCGGCAATGTCTCCAAACTGATCTCTCCCGTTCTCGGTACAAATAACGGCGTGGTACTGCATTTCGCCTACGTAATGCGTTCCTGGAGCGGCGACGTTGACGAACTTCGCGTTTATTCCCGTACCTCCGAGAATGCTGCTTGGCAGCAGATCGCCGAATACACCGATGCCGCTGCAAACTGGACTGTGGCGAATGTTGTTGTACCAGGCAGTGTCTATCAGATTGCCTTCGAAATGACTGACAACTATGGCTACGGCGTGGGGATCGACAGCGTGGTCTTTGAGGCCATGGCCGCCGACTTCTGCTCACCGGTCACCAGTCTCGTGGTGACAGACATTACCAGCAACAGCGCTACGCTTAGCTGGGTTGATGCGGGCAACACGGGTGCTACCTACACCATCTACAACATGGCCGACACTTCGGTTATCGCTACTGTCAATGACACCACTTACACGGTCAACAATCTTGCTGCCAACACGAATTACACGTTCGGTGTGCAGGCCATCTGCGCTACCAGCGACGCCACCATCACGACGGTCAGCTGTCTCACCGAATGTGCCTCCGAGACGATGCCGTGGAGTGAGAACTTCGACAACTGGACTTCCAAGTCTCCTTGTTGGTCGTTCTTGAGCGGTCTTCTCAGCGAAGGCGCCCCCACCGCTTACTCTTCCGCTTGGACGCTCAATTCCACGTACGGTAGCTACATCACCATCAACGGCAAGGCGCTGACGATGAACTTGTACAACACCCTCCGCTACTGGGCTGTCACTCCGATTATCAACATCACGAGTAACAATGCCATGTTGAGCGTTGACGTCGCTGTGTCGGCATGGAGTGCGGCAGAGCCCAACTATGACGACAACGACACGTTGGCATTCCTTGTCAGCACCGATAACGGAGCCACGTACACCCTCCTTCAGGCGCTTGACTACACACAGCTCAACGCTCTCGGCAACACCTACACCACCATCTTTGTTCCCGTCAACGGATACAATGGCCAAGCCGTGCGTTTTGCCATTTACGGTGGCAGCGTCAGCGGCACCAGCCCCTACGACAACCGTATTGCAATTGACAATGTGTCTGTTGTCGAGGCTTCTGACTGTATGCCTGTGAGCAACCTCACGGTCAGTGATGTCACTGCCCACGGTGCCACACTGACCTGGCATGGCACAGCCAACAGCTACACCATCTATAACATGGCTGACACCTCTGTTGTTCAAACCACCACGGACACCACTGTTGTCATCTCCACCCTCAATCCCGACACTCATTACACCCTTGGTGTGCGGGCCAATTGTGGAACCGACCAGAGTTTGTTCGTCACCACGGGCTTCACCACCCTCATTTCCTGTCCGGCTCCCACCGGTCTTGCTGTCTCCCTGACTCCCGGCAACGGCACTATCGCCACTCTGACCTGGACGGAGACTGGCTCTGCCACCGCCTGGCAGATCTGTGTAAACGACGATACGACCAACCTCATTAATGTCACTGCCACCACCTACAACTTCACCGGCCTCACCGCCGAGCAGGCTTACTCCGTCAAGGTGCGTGCTATTTGCGATGTGAATGACATGAGTGCTTGGAGCAGCCCGCTTACATTCACTCCGACCAATGCCTACACCATCACCGTGAACGACGGCACCACTACCAACAGCTACGTGCCAATCTATGGTCTCTATGTTGATGAAATCACCAAGAGCCAGTTCATCATCCCTGCTGCCGATCTCGCTGCTATGCAGTATGGCACGATCAACAAGCTGACCTTCTATGCCAGCCAGGCCAACATCAACTGGGGCGCTGCCACGTTCAACGTCTATTTGACCGAGACTACCGATGCGACTGTGACGTCTCTTGCTGATTACAGCAGTATGACGCAGGTGTATGCCGGCACACTTTCCATCGTCAACAACATCATGGAGGTCAACTTCACGACTCCTTACCTTTACATGGGCGGCAACCTGATGGTTGGTTTCCTGCAGACCGTTGAGGGCACATATGCCTCCAGCTACTGGTATGGCGTTTCTGCCACCGGCGCTTCCATGGGCGGCTACAACACCACCGTCAGTCAACGCAACTTCCTGCCTAAGACGAAAATTGACTACACGCCCGGCACTGCGCCCTCCTGTCTGCCTGTGACCGGCCTGACGGTCAGCAATGTTACCGACTCCCAGGTCACCCTCACATGGAACGGTACCGCTGCCAGCTACAGCGTTTACAACGGTTCCGACTTTGTGGCCAGCACTACCGCCACCACCTACACCTTCACCGGCCTCTCCTCTGCCACTGACTATGTGTTCGGTGTGCGTGCCGTCTGTTCGGCTACGGACAGCTCCATCATCAGCAATGTTACTGCCAGCACTCCATGTCCGGATGTCACCACCCTGCCCTACAACGAAGGCTTTGAGAACGGTCTCGGCTGCTGGACGACCATCAACGCAAGCAGTGACGGCCAACCATGGTCAGTCAACAACTGCTCCGGTCTCTCCACTGTCAATCCTCATGGCGGTGCTTACGTTGCCTCTTCTTGGAGCTGGAGCGGCAGTTCGATGCATGCCAATGCATGGCTTATCTCGCCGAAGTTCGTCCTCCCGAACACAACCGACAGCCTCAGTTTATCCTGGTGGGAGATTACCAACGGCCTCTATCCCGACCACTACAGTGTGGTGCTTTCCACCACCACCAGTGACACGGCGGCCTTCACCACCGTTTTGCGTCCCTACGATACGGCAGCCAGCACTTGGACGTTGCAGACTGTTGATCTAACCCCGTACGCCGGCCAAAGCGTCTATATCGCTTTCCATCATGTTGATTACGATGCGAATTTCCTCCTCGTTGACGACATCTCGCTGTACCAAGGTGCTTACATCCCGCCGGCACCGGACACCATGACCGTAATTTTCGCCGTCAACGATGCCACCATGGGTACTACGGTTCCGGCTCCCGGCACCTACCAATATTTCATGGGTGACACTGTGTCGTTCCACCCCACAGCCAATCCGGGCTATCATTTCACCAATTGGGTGATGAGCGTCGGTAGTCAATCGGATACGTTGGCTGCAAACTACGTTTCCGTCTATTTCATCGTTAACGGCACCTTCATGTCCTACGGCACCGTTACGATGACGGCTCTCTTCGAGGCTGACAGCACTCCTGCCACCACCTACACAGTGACATTGGCCACGGCTGATGCCACTATGGGTAGCGTTTCGCCTGCCGGTGCTAACACGGTTAACGCAGGTACCTCCTTCACCGCCACTGCAACGCCCGCTGATGGTTATCATTTCGTGGCTTGGATGAGCGGCACCACGCAGGTGAGCACGGCCAACCCGTACACCTTCACCGTGAACAGTGACATCACCCTCACCGCCACATTCGCTGAAAACGCTGCCGAGCCTTGCGAAACCCCGACAAACCTGCATGCTTCTGAATTCGACACTCACAGCATCACCATCGGTTGGAACACCAACGGCAATGCCACGAGCTGGAACATCCATTATCGTGTTGAGAATGGTGAGTGGAACAATGCAAACACCAACACCAACACCTATGTGATCAGCGGTTTGGTTGCCGAAACCACTTACGAGATTGAAGTGCAAGCCGACTGCGGTAACGGCAACTTGAGCGACTGGAGCACCCCCATCCATATCAGCACGGCCATCGACGGCATCGAGAGCTGGTTGGAGAACAGTGTGAGCCTCTATCCGAACCCCGCGAAGGAGTACATTGACATCCGCATTGACGGCGATGTGAACGTAACCATGATGGAGGTTTACGATGTGTATGGCAAGTTAATCAACACGATGAATGTTGTTGAAAATCCGACCCGCATCAACGTCAGCGGTTTGGCCAACGGCATGTATTTCGTGCGCGTGACCACCGAAAAGGGTGCGGTAACGAAAACTTTTGTCAAGAAATAAGACTTGAGACTTAAGACTTGAGACTTAAGACTTGATTATGAATATTCAACGGGTATCGGCAATGCGTCGGTACCCGTTTTCTTTAATTTGTGATCTGTGAACAGTGAACAGTGATCTGTAAACTATAAACCACTAAACAATTAAACAACTAAACAAATAAACTGTTAAACGAATAAATCATTAACCGTTAATAATTTTTCGTATTTTCGCCGTTTTCCATCTGTCATGTAACAGAATCCGATTATGAGAAAAAAAATATACGTTTTGATGGTGACATGCGTGATTATCGGGGCAAGGGTGGCGGTGGCGCAGTGCACGCCCGAGTTAATCTCGCCTGAATACCCTTGGTTCGAGGATTTCGAAACCTACGCGCACAACGGTGCCGTGCCTCTCAACGTCTGTTGGGCCACGCCCGAGACGCTGGTCGTGAACAACGGCGTTTCCCCTTTCGTCTATACGGGTTATCCGTATGCCTGTCACTCCGGCAGCAACTCGCTGGAACTTAAGCAGAGCCCCGTCATGGTGGTATTTCCCGAGTTCGCCAATGACATCCGCAAGCTGACCATCTCCTTCTGGGGCAACACCAGCGCCCAGAACGCGGCGGCAGCGGGCACGCTAACCCTCGGCGTGATCACCGACATCACCGATCCGACAAGTTTCATCCCTGTGGAGACAATCCCCGCCACCGCCTTCGGGCGCACAGGGCAGGACGCCCCTTACACCAACTTCATGGGCGAGCACTCCTTTGGCGGAATCACTCCGCAAGCCGGTATGCGTATCGCCCTGCGACTCACCAATACCCAGCGATCTTGGAATCTCGACGATATCACGATAACCGCAGCACCTGAGATGAACGCCGACAGCCTGCCCTTTACAGCCACCTTCTCCAATGACGAACAGTGGTGGCTGAACAACGGCGATGCTATCAACCACTGGGTTATCTGGGTGCCCGACGGGAGCAGCGACACCGCACTGTTCATCTCCCACGACGGTCACACTGCAGGCTACAACGACGCCTTTTCCGCCACCGTGATGGCGGAAAAGGCCTTGATGATGCCCAGCACAGACACTATCCGGGTAGACTTCGATGCGCGGGTGGGCGGCGAAAGCCATTTCGACTTCCTGAAGGTGTTCCTGGTACCTGAAGAGGTGGAATTCAAAGCAGGGCAATACAACAACACGCAGTCGCAGAGCCAGTATGCCGACTACGCACTCGACTTCACGGCCTACAAGCCGCAGAGCGCGGGCAATGACGGATACCCGTACATCTTCAACCTGAGCAGCGGAACTGTGCACGTGACGGCAGGCATGGCGAATCCCGCACCGGGCGGACGGGCCAAGATCGTCTTCCTGTGGCGCAACGACAACACCACGAGCATCCAGCCCGGGTCTGTCATCTCCAATGTAACAGTGGTGGAAGGCGCTCCATGCAAGACACCGACAGGACTGCACATCACCGGCCAATCGAATGAGCAGGTAACGGTGTCGTGGGATGCCGACCCTGACGTAGAAAATTGGCAATATCGCTACGCACTCGTGGGCAGCGACAGTGTCGTGACCGGCACCGTCGTCAGCAACAGTCTCACTATCAGCACGGACCTCGAATCGCACGGCGGTCTCTCCTACTGGCTGCAAGTGCGCTCCGACTGCGGCGGCGGCAATGTGAGCGACTGGAGTGACACCCTCTCCGCCCAAATCCTCAACGTGTCAATCGAACCCCGTTTTGCGGATTGCATGCAGGTATACCCGAACCCCGCGAAGGAGATTCTCAATGTACAATGTACAATGAACAATGTACAGATCGAGGCCATTGAGGTGTTTGATGTGTACGGCAAAATCGTTCGCACCGCTGTAGAGACGTGCCATGGCGCGTCTCTACAAACCCGCATCAACGTCAGTGGTCTCGCCAACGGCATGTATTTCGTGCGCGTGACCACCGAGAAGGGTGCGATCACGAAAACCTTTGCCAAGAAATGAGACTTAAGACTTGAGACTTGAGACTTAAGACTTTAAAACTTGATTATAAATATTCAACGGGTATCGGCAACGCATCAGTACCCGTTTTCTTTTAATTGTGATCTGTGAACAGTGAACAGTGAACAGATAAACCATTAAACAAATAAACCACTAAACCGCTTTAACCATTAACCATTCATAAAAATTGTATCTTTGCGGCTTAAAATCAATCAAGACATTATGGCACATAAAATACTGGTAGCCACGGGCGGCGGCGACTGTCCGGGATTGAACGCGGTGATCCGCGGCATTGTAAAAAGAGCAGCATTGGAGACCGAAGAATGGAAAATCTACGGCTGCATAGAGTCGTTCAACGGCATTCTGAAAGACAACGTGGAAATCGTTGAGCTGACCGAGAGCATGGTTTCCGGCCTGCATGTGAAGGGCGGCACCATCATCAAGACCACCAACAAGGGCGGCCCCTTCCATTTCCCGGTGAGGCAGCCCGACGGCAGTTGGAAAATGGAAGACCGCTCGTTGCTGTTGAAAAAGCGTTTCGAGAACATGGGCTTCGACGCCATTATCAATATCGGCGGCGACGGCTCGCAACGCATCTCCCTGGACCTCCTCAACATGGGAATTCCCGTGGTCGGCGTGCCCAAAACCATCGACAACGACCTGTCGAGCACGGATTTCACATTTGGTTTCCAGACCGCCGTGCAAATTGCCACGGAGGCTTTCGACAAACTGGTGACGACAGCGGAGAGCCACAACCGCGTGTTCATCATGGAGGTTATGGGCCGCGATGCGGGATGGATTGCCCTGCACACCGCACTGGCTGGCGGCGCCGACGTCTGCGTCATTCCCGAAATTCCCTACCGTCCCGAAGCCATCGCCCGCAAAATCGAGACCCGGTACAAGAACGGAATGGGTTTCTGCAACATCGTCATCGCTGAAGGCGCAAAACGCGTCGGCGGCGAAGTTACCGGCTCTGCCCCGACAGCCGTGGGCGACCGCCACATCAAACTCGGCGGCGTGGGCGACGTTCTGAAACAGGAACTCCGCGACCTCGGACTGGAACACGACATCCGCGTTACCGTGCTCGGACACCTGCAGCGTGGCGGCACGCCCGTAGCCTATGACCGCATCCTCGCCACCGAATTCGGCGTCAAGGCCTTCGAACTCGTCAAGGCGAAAAAATACGGCAACCTCGTTGTATACCGCCACAACAGCATCTCTTACGTACCTTTGGAAGAAGCGCTCAAAGAACCGCATCTCGTCAACCCCGATGACTTTCTCGTGAAGGCCGCCAGAGGAATCGGCATGGTGTTTGGCGATGAAGATTAATAACCTACAGTTATATTGAATGGATTTTTGTATTTATTTGCACCTAAAAAATCAGATCAGTCTACTATGAAAAGAGTTATTAAATTATTCGTTTTTTGCACACTGTTTTTCTCAAGCCTCACTATTATTGCACAAAACTCATGCGGAACCGTAAAAGACTATGACGGAAACACTTACAAAACGGTACAGATTGGAAGGCAGTGCTGGATGGCTGAAAATCTCCGCACCATCCACTATGCTAACGGAGATGCCATTGGCGCCGGTGACATCGCCACGTATAGTTCCTCTTCACCCTATTGTTATAAATTTAAAAACTTGAAAGGTCTCCTATACAATTGGCCAGCAGTGATGAACTATCAAGCATCGTCACTAAAAAATCCCTCTGGTGTGCAAGGTGTTTGTCCCGATGGATGGCATGTTCCGAGTTATACGGAATGGCAGTCTTTAATCATGTATATAGGAGATCAAAGTCCTTATTTTTGTGACCGCGAATATTGGACTGCCAAATCACTGGCCAGTAAAACAGGTTGGGAAAAAAGTGATAAACCTTGTGCTGTAGGAAACAATCAAAGTAAGAACAACGCTACAGGTTTTAATGCTTACCCGACAGGCTATTGTTACTTCACCGGGCTTTCAGTTTCTTGGGAAGACGAGAAATACGGAGCCTATTTTTGGACTTCAACCAAAAGTAATGAAAAAGAAGATTTTGCCTATACTTTCTGGCTCTCACACAAAAGACCGGACGAAAAATTTTATGGTTATTACAAATCTGCAGGTCTCTCCGTGCGGTGTGTTCGGGACTAATATTTACATCACAACCCTATATCCAATTTCCTAAAAAACACATTTTCACCGCCATTTAAATTTGGTATAGAATGTCATTCACAAATCCACTGATGCTCATCGGGCTTGCAGCCATTTTGGTCCCGATTATCATACATCTTTTTAATTTCAGAAGATATAAAACAATTTATTTCTCCAATGTGCAAATGTTGGAGGATATACAGAAAAAGACGAAGCGCGCCTCTCAAATCCAACAGTTGGTCGTTCTGCTACTGAGAGTTTTGGGTATCACCTGCCTTGTGCTCGCATGCGCACAACCGTTCCTGCGCGGCTCCGACAAGAAGACCGCCCAAGGCAATGTGATAACCCTGTTCGTCGACAACTCCTACTCGATGGAAACCGAGAGTGAAAACGGTTCGCGACTCTACGATGCCGTGGACGCCGCTAAGAACATTGTGCAATCCTTCGACTACTCCGATGATTTTGTGCTCACCACGCAGGACTTCAGCGGCGAAGAATCGCACATCCTCAACAAAGACCAAGTATTAGAGATGCTTGACCGCATCACGGTATCCCCTAACAGTCATTCTTTCAAAGAAATACATTCTTTCGAGAACCACACGCTGCAGGGTTCTGACAAAGCGAATGTCATCCACTACTACATCTCTGAATTCCAGAAAAACAACTTTGACCCCTCCGTATTGAAGAACGATTCGTCAGCGCACATCGGGCTTATTCCCACACCTGCAGAGCAACTCAGCAACGTGGGTGTCGATAGTTGCTGGTTCCTCACCCCTGTTTTCCGTCTCGGCAACACCGTCACCCTCATCGCCCGCATCCACAACTACGGCAGCGAAGAGGTGCAGAAAGTGCCTGTGAAACTGCACGTTAACGACAAGCAGAAAGCCGTCGCCGCCATCGACATCGCTGCCGGTGCCTACGCCGACTGCCATTTGACCTACCGCATCGACGAAGGCGGCACCAACTGCGGCATCGTGAGCATCGAAGATGCCCCCATCACCTTTGACGACAACCTCTTCTTCACCTATAACGTGTCTGAAAACAGCACAGTCACAGTTATTTACGAAAAAGAGCCCAACCGTTTCCTCGCTGCACTATATGGCAAGGACTCTATCTTCACCTATCAACCCATGGGCTACCAGCAGGTCAACTACTCGCAGCTCAAACAGAGCGCGGTGGTCGTGCTGAACGAGGTTCCGACCATATCCTCCGGTCTCGCCGACGAGCTGACCAAGTTCGTGAAAGCTGGCGGCACGCTGTTGGTGATCCCTTCGGAAAAGGCCGACAACAGCGTCAACAACCTGCTACAGTCGCTTGATGCAGGCAGGTATGGCACGCTCGCCAAAACGACCTTGAAATGCAAGGATGTAAATCGCGAAAGCATCTATTTCAAAGGGGCGTTGGAGACCGCTGACGCACGCGTGGACATGCCGCAAACCCTGCAACATTTCGCCATCTCCGGCGGCAGCAACGGCAGCGAAGTAATCATGTCGTTGGAGGACAATTCCCCCCTGCTCGTCTCCTACCCCGCCGAATCCGGAAAAGTGATCCTGTCTGCGGTGGCACTCAACGACGACTACGGCAACGCCCACCGTCACGCACTCTTTTTCGTTCCGCTCCACAACATCGGCATTATGAACGCCGTGCAACAGAAACTCTACAACCTGATCGGCGTTGACCAAATGCAGCGGGTGACGTTGCCGAGCGACGGTTCCGACGAGGCTGTGGTGTTGCGGGCGCGCAAGGGCGGTGAAGAGTTCATTCCAGAACAACGGCGCATGGGCAATGAAACCGCGCTGTATTTCCACAACCAGGCCCATTCGAGCGACTGGTACGACATCGTGCGCGGCGGACAAGTGCTGGGCACCTTGGCCTTCAACCTAAACCGCAGAGAATCCGACCTGACATGTTACGATGAAAGCGAACTCAACAAGATAGCCGAAGAGTTGGGCGACCACACGGCCGTTGTCAGTGCAGACACAAAAAACATCGCCCAAAGCGTCAGCGACCGCCTCAACGGCAAACCGCTGTGGCCGTGGTTCCTCGGACTCTCCCTGCTCTTCTTCCTGACAGAAATAGCGCTGTTACGGTTCTGGGGAAAGCCGGAGTTGAACAATTAACGGTTTGTGACATTTCCCCTTTTTGTTATATCCGATAATCAACAATATTTAATAATCAATAATCAACAAAAAATGAAAAAGATTTTTAAATTTTCAGCACTAATCTTAATTATGGTTCTAACCATGACCGGGTGCAAAAAGACTTACACCATCACGGTAAAATCCAACAATACGGAATGGGGCAGCGTAACCGGATCCGGTTCCTACAACTCAGGTGCGGAGGTGACCATTTCTGCCGTTCCCGCCTCCGGCTATTATTTCATCGCATGGAACGACGGCAACGCCGAGAATCCGCGCAAAATAACGGTAACGGGCAACGCCGAATATATCGCCACCTTCAGTGACACACCAGGAGGCGGCGGTGCCGAGGGCGCTCAGGAACTTTCCGGATCAATCAGCGCCAACACGACTTTGCAAGACCTCGGTCTCCCCGTGGACTACATCATTGACGGCCGTTTCTATGTGGAAGGCAATGCTTTACTGACCATCCAGCCCGGCGTGACCATCATGTTTACCAATACCGTCAGCGGTATCACCGTGGAAGAAAATGCAGGTCTGCGCATGGTGGGCACCGCCGACAAGCCCATCACCCTTACCGGTCCAGCCAACAATCCAAACGTCGGCTCATGGGACAATGTGGTCGTCAACTCCAACCGCAACGACAACCAGTTCGAATATGTCAACTTCGTCAATGGCGGCAGCTACGAAGAAGTGGTGCTGGTTTTCGGCAAACTTTCCATGAAACATTGTACCGTCAATGGTGCAACTAATTATGGCGTATTTGTGGCTTTGGATGGTAATATTACCGCTTTTGAGAACAACACTGTTAAAAACACAAAATGTCCCCTTTTGATAAGCAATCACCTGATAGTCAACAACCTCGGTAACGGAAACACTTATACCAGCAACACAAACAACATGGTTGAAGTTGACGATTTTTGGCTTGATGAGGACAATGCAAATGTCACTTATAACAACCAAGGCGTACCCTATTACCTGAAATCCGGCGTGCATGTAGACGGTACCGCCACTCTGAAAGTGAATGCCGGCGTGGAGTTTGCCTTAGCATACGAACAAAACATAACGGTGAACACCAATGCGCTAATCCAAGTCAACGGCACCTCCGCCCAGCCGGTTATCTTCCGCGGCCTCGAAAACGAGAGCGGCTACTGGAACGGTATCGAGGTGAGCTCCACTCGTCAGACAAACGGCAGCAACAACCTGACTAACTGCAACATAAAAAATGCAGGCATGGGATTTGACGAGGCTGGATTATCCACTTGGGAGGAAACCCGCCTCATCTTGAACAATGTGAACATCAGCAACAGCAACGGCTACGGCATGATGGTCTCCATCCCAATTAACTGGGACACTGAGCAATACGATTTCTCAAATTACCACGTGACCGCTTCTGGCCTCACATTCAACAACTGTGCTATGGGCAACATCTACGAGCGAAACAAGGAGCAGACATTTACCACCATGCCAGGAGGCAAAAAACTGGCAAAAAAGTAGGGTTTGTTCTACTATCAACAGAAAAGGTGATCCAAACGGGTCACCTTTTCTGTAATGATTTACCACTAAATTTGTTCCATCAGCCCCGGATACGACTTCTCCAAACATCCGACATCATCCAACACCGCATCCGGAAACAGCAAAAACGCCATCGCCAGACGATGGTCGTGGTGGGTGTTGAATGAAGCACCAGGCACAATTATTCCGCCTCTGCCACAAACCCGCAACGCATTATCCGAAAGAGCAATCTCGGCGTATGGGGACAACTGTTCGGTTAACGCCGCAAGCCGGTCCGACTCCTTATAGCGCAAGTTCCGCACATTCTGGAAATTAAGGTCGGCGGGCAAAAGCGCGGCCAGGGCGGCCATCACCGGCACCGTGTCAAGGTTGTCGCTCACATCCAAGATCATTTGCGGCATTCTCTCCAACGGTTTGGCGGTAATTTCGATGCTCGAGGATTTGGTATTTTCGATGCACGAAGATGTAGAGACGCAAAATTTTGCGTCTCTATTGCGCGCCGCGTCTCTACCGGAAACGATTACATTCATTTCCCTAAACCATTTCACAATAACCGAATCCCCTTGGATGGATTCTAACGACAATGGCGACAATACATATTCATTTTCGGGATGCAACCGGGCGTGCGCGAACCAAAAGAGCGCCGCACTCCAGTCGCCGGGGGCACCAATTGGCGTGTCAAGCACCTCCACACCGGGGATTACCACGGGCCAGTCGCGAGCGAGTGCCAGCGTCATGCGCAGGTACGACAGCGACGGGATGTCCGTCGTTGTCAGCCGCAACGTCCGGAGACCCAACAACGGGGCCGCCAACACCAACGCCGAGGCCATCTGCGAAGATTGTGACGCGTCGAGGGTTAATGACAAACCGCCGTTTTTCACACGTTGTAGAGACGCAAAATTTTGCGTCTCTACGGTACCGACAACCGAATTATCTTTTTGTAGAGACGTGCCCTGGCGCGTCTCTACAGACGGTAACGTTTTCCCGCGTATCAACCAACCATCCTCCACCCTTTCGATCTCTGCGCCAATCCCACGCAACACCTCCACCAACGGCAGAATCGGGCGTTGCAACAAACGCACCGTGCCCGTCAACAACCACAGACCCGGGGTCGCGGCGAGAACCGGCATCAGAAACCGGTAGGCCGCACCGCAATCCGCCACGTCAATCACAACAGGGGAAAGAGCAGGATTCCTCCGTTGTAGAGACGTGCCATGGCGCGTCTCTACGGTACCGATAACCGAATTGTCCTGTTGTAGAGACGCGGCGCGCCGCGTCTCTACCGAGGCCTCCCGAATCGTCTGCAAGGCGCGCCATGTGACGCGCACATCGCTGCCGTCCGCGTCCGAAACGGGCGGAATTTCCAGACCCCGCACGTAATCCAGCACCATCCGGCGAATCTTAAGACTTTTATTATCAGGTAGTTGTACCTCGTACCGCATATTCAAATTAAGTAAGCAAAAGTAAAATTTTTTGCGTATTTTTGCAGCCGCTTCATCGAGCAGCCTCGAAGAGGCGAAACGCGCGAAGCGCAAATTTCAAAAAAGGGCTGAAAGCCCGACCTATGTTAACCCAGGGTGAACGAAGTGAGCCCTGGGAGCCTCGAAGAGGCGAAACGCGCGAAGCGCAGTGTGGGGCCACGCAAACAAATAGACAAATAGTAAGACAAATGAGCAACAATCAAATCGGTCTGGGAGGCTTCAACATCTTGCCTCCTGCAATAAAAAACCTCCTGATAATCAATACACTAATGTTCTTCGCGACGGTCGTGTTCGCGAGAACCGGTATCTGCGACCTTTACAAATGGTTGTGTCTGCACTACTTCACCATGCCCGACTTCCACTTGTGGCAGTTCATTACCTACATGTTCATGCACGCCGATTTCGGACACCTCTTCTTCAACATGTTCGCACTCTGGATGTTCGGAGCGGCCGTGGAAAACTACTGGGGAACCCGCAAATTCCTCACCTACTATTTCATCACCGGCATCGGTGCCGCACTCACCTACTACATCATCACCTTGGTGGGAATCAGTCAACCCAACTTCCTGCTCATCGGCGCCTCCGGCGCGGTGTACGGCGTGCTGCTCGCTTTCGGCATGCTCTTCCCCAACTCATTGATTTACATATATTTCCTTATTCCCATTAAAGCCAAATGGTTCGTCATAATCTATGGAGCCCTTGAGTTGTTCTACAGTGTAACGGGCACTGCCGACGGAGTGGCCCACATCGCCCACCTCGGCGGAATGATTTTCGGCATCCTGCTTATCCTGCTCTGGCGCCACAAGGACCGCCAAGGCCAGTCCAACAATTACTATCAGTTCCCTGGAAACCGCGATTCGGACCGCCAAAGCTCCGGATGGAAATTCTGGAGGAGGGATGAGACAACGGCCCAAAAACAGAAATACTATGTTTCGCGTGAAAGCGGCCGCCCACTCAGTGACGAAGCGTATAACGCCCGCAAACAGGCTGAAAAAGAGCGTGTTGATGAAATCCTCGACAAAATCTCCAAAGGAGGCTATGGCGCCCTCACAAAGGAAGAGATGGATTTCCTAAACCAATACTCCCGCAAATAACTCAAAATGGCGAAGAAAAAAGGCAACAGGCTCAAAACAATAGGCAAATTCCTGCTCATTGTCTTATCCGTCCTTGCTTCCTTAGGACTGTTGTTCTCATTTCTTGCCCAAATCCTTCCGCCGTCGTTCTCCAGCCTCGTGGCGTACTGCGGACTGTTTTTCCCTTATCTGCTCATCGCCAATTTCGTGCTTACCATCATCTGGCTGGTGGTGGACTTTACCTGGGCACTTATTCCCGTTCTGACTATCTTACTAAACGTCAACAATATCGATAAGCACTTTCAGTTCCGAGGCATTGACAAGCCGGAGGTCTGCACCAACTGCCTCAAAGTGATGAGTTATAATGTAAAAGCCTTCAACATCTACCGCGACGACCAAATGTCGCTGAACCGTCAGTTTGTCCACTTCCTCCAAAATGAAGAACCCGACATCCTCTGCATCCAGGAATACAGCTACGACAACACCGGCAAATCAGGGTTCAACTCCACGCAGGCCATCATCAACGCACTAAAAATCAAAGACAACGAGAAAACCCACAAGATTATGCTGCCCTACCGCAACAAGTTGGGCTACCAGTTCGGCATGGCCATATTCAGCAAATATCGGATTGTCGGCAGCGGCGTTGTGGAAACCGGCGACTCGTCAAGCAACAAATCCATGTATGTGGACATCCGCTTCAACGGCGACACCTTACGGGTCTATAACATCCACTTAGCATCCATGCACCTCGACAGCACGGACTACGCCACCGGCAAGGCGCTCTGGGCAGGCTCTTACGACTCCGTTTTCAACGACAAGACCCAAAAACTGACCAGCAAGATCTCCGCCGCCTATGTCGTGCGGCAAAGACAGGCCAAGGCAGTGCACGAACACATCGACAACTGCCCCTATCCCGTCATCCTCTGCGGCGACTTCAACGATTCGCCGGCTTCATACAGCTACAACAAGATTATGAGCGACCTGCGCGATGCCTTCAGAGTCAGCGGCAAAGGCACCGGCACCACCTATATCGGCGGCAACTTCCCGGCCTACCGCATCGACTACATCGCCCATGACAAACACTACAACGATTTCCAATATACGGTCTGCAAGGATCTGACAATTTCAGACCACTACCCGATTTACACGTACATCTCCATCGTGAAGAAGGATTAGGCATTTAAGACCGCATTCTCGTACAAATGAACCCAATGCTGCGCCTGCTCGCGCGCGTCAAAGAGGTTGAGCGGGTGCAAACGCATAATCTGCTGCTCTATGGTACCAAAGAAATCACTGATTGACAAAATAGAGCGGGCGATTTCATCGCTACTGCCCACTTTTACGGAATATCCAGCCAAACCATCCTTGAAAATGCCGTCTGCAACACTGTCGTGGCCATAAATAACCGGAAGTCCTTGTGACAGTGCCTCGGCATAGCGCTTCGTAGTATCGGCATCTGGCAGCCAAAGAATATCATGATGACGGTAGATTTCCCGCAATTCTTCATCGCTCTCAACGGAAACCGCCCTCAAAAAATCATTTTCATTAACCTCACGCAACATCTTCTTCCGATAACTGCCTTCAACAATAACATCCTCCGCAACGGTCAGGGAAACCGAATAATTACGGCGATGAAGTTTATGCATTGCGTGCATCAAGTCCCCGAGACGACTATCGTCCGTCAAAGGCCCGACATACAGCAACTTAATATCAATCAGTGCAGTAGGTGGATGGATATGCAGCTGTTCTAACCAGAAATCGGGCAACGGCTCATACAACAGCATCGATTTCGCGAAGACATCATCTGCTATTTTGGAAGGCAGCCGCTTGGCCAGTTCATTCTGCTGCACCGGCGCCGTGAAGACCACCCTTGCTGCATCGGAAAGCAGATTTTCAGGAGTTTTACGACTAAAAAACAACAATTTGTGATACTTCTGGAGATCGTCCTGCACTATTTCAACAAGATAAGGCTTATGTGTTTCCGCCGCCACCTGCCGTGCCGCAGCCCCACATCCGAACCAACAGTGCGCATGTACCAAATCGGCCGCCACCGATCCTATTTCCGCCGGCGTAACAAATTGGTGTTCAAATTCATCGGGCAAAAACCGCATCACGCGCTCCACCCGCATCCGATCATCTTCATTCAATATAATATGCGCTATCTTCATCGCCATTCATAATTCATCATTCATAATAAAGTATTCAGCATTCATCACTCTGAAGAATCCCCTCCAAATACACCCCCTCATAGTAGGGCTTGAACTCCCGCGTGGTGGCATGGTTGTGCCAGAGGAACACGAAGTCGCCCTCTACATCAAAACAGCGCTGTTTCAGTCTCATTACCAGTTTTTTAGCTTCTTCTACGGAAAGATTCATATAGTCAACCAGCGTGCCGTCCATAACAATAAGCGGATGTTCTAAAATATTGGTAACTTGATCGTTACGTACATCATAGAGCGGATAAGGGTGGCAGGTGCCGCATCGAAAACCGCACCTTTCAGCGAAACCGAGGGTATAATCGTCGGTGATGCCCGCCTGTTGCCACAGATCTAACGAGTTAGGTTCTCCGGTGAAATGCGCACGAAGATAGTGTTGACGGGAAATTCGAATCTCTTCGTCCCACAGCTTGCTGAGATTCTGTTTCTCTTTTTGGAGACATTGAAGATCATTCGCTGACGGGTAACTTCCGTGAAGGCCGATTTGATGATAACCGGGTTCCATGATAATCCCGATAACCTCCCGAAGAATGGGGTCTTCCACCTCATACGTGGCATCCGGATGCCCCTTTTCCGTCGCCTTGAAAAAGAAAATCGAAGACAGATGGCGTTTCTCTTCCTGAATCAAAAACTCATTGATGGCTTCCACGTAAGGATCCAAAGAGGGACGTAATTTCCAGTTTCTATACGACTTAATGGACTCCCAAACCATCGACAAACTTCTGTTAATCAGCAAATCACGGCCAAGAATAGACTTCCACGCCTGGAAACGGCTAGTGAAACGGTATAGGATGTCAATGTCGTGCGTAGGCACAATGCGCGGCGTGCGCGGAACGGCCTCGAATCTGTCTGGTAAATAGAGACATAGCCACCTGCGCAACAACATCGCATACTCGTCCACAAGCGGGATCTCAATCAAGTCGTATTTATCAGCCAAACTCCTTTCGTATAGAAACCGTCCATGCTCATCATGATGCTTGGATTGAAACTCCTCATAACGCGAAAGCAACACAAAAGACGGCGTAAGAATATCGTAACAGATCTTGACAGAATCCCTAGTCTCAGAGCATATTATCGTATGGTCAACATTGTTCCTGAAGTCTTCAGGCCTAAGACCATATTCAACATCGTCTTCAAAATTGAAGTAAAATACTGGGATATCCAGAGTTCCCTTGGCATTCTCAATCAAAGGAGGCCCGGATCGTCGTTTTAAGAACATATCCATATCTGCCTGTTCCATCGTCTTAAAGATGATGCTGATGTCTTTGATGAACACCTTAATTTCCCCATCGCCTTTCTCAATACGGAAAGGCTCGCTTTCCTGCTGCGGGAAGGCGACCTTCAGCAGATGCCGGAAGGTGTATTCGAGAGCGTTGACGGAAAGCGGAGATTCAGCCATAAAACTACAGATTACGATTCGATAATACCACCGCCAAGCAAATCGTCGCCATCGTAAAAGACGGCGCTTTGTCCAGGCGTGACGGCAAAAACAGGTTCTTCAAAAACGACTTCCACCCGACCATCGTCAAGGTGAAAAAGCCGGGCCATGGTGCCGGCGCTACGGTAGCGGGAACGACAGAGCACTTCCCCACCCTCCTCGAAATCCGGATATTTGGTCAAATTCAAATCGGCAATAACACAGCGGGTATGCTGTAAATCCTCGCGCTTGCCCAACACGACTCGGTTGCTGTCAGGTTGAAGCGCAACCACATACGCAGGCTCACCCAAAGCGATGCCCAAGCCCTTGCGCTGCCCGACAGTGTAGTTATAAAGTCCGTTGTGCTTGCCCACCACCTTCCCATCGGTCGTCACAAACTCGCCAGCGGGCATACGTTCCGCCAAATCAGGCACTTCGTCGTGAAGAAAATGGCGGTAGTCGTCGTCCGTCACAAAACAAATCTCCTCACTCTCCTTCTTTTGTGAGAGTTTCACAAACCCACGGTCAGCGGCGATTTTGCGCACCTCCGGCTTGGTAAGTCCACCTAACGGGAAGAGCGTCCGGCCGAGTTGCTCGGAAGTGAGTTTCCAAAGAAAATAGGTCTGATCTTTCTGTGTATCAATACCTTTCTGAAGATAAAAACGGTCAGCACTCTGCGCGATGCGGGCATAATGGCCGGTGGCGATATAGTCGCAGCCCAGTTCATCGGCCATTTCCAACACCCGACCCCACTTGATTATGGGGTTGCAGAGCACGCACGGATTGGGCGTGCGGCATTGCAGATATTGATTGATAAAGTCCTGAATAACAGTCTTTTTAAACAAATCTCGCACATCGAGGATATGATGCTCAAAACCGAGCTGTTCGGCCAGGTGTTTCGCCTCGAAAATGGCATCCACAGAGCAACAACCCCGCTCTCGCGCAATACAACTCTCGGAGATGGAGTCGAATGTCCGGAAGGTCACCCCGACAAGTTCATACCCTTGCTCCCGCAACAACATGGCAGCCACTCCGCTGTCGATGCCGCCGCTCATGGCAATCAACACGCGCTTTCCCATATTGCCTTCAAAAACTTATTGAACGGTCACTTTACGGACTGACTTTCCGTTGCCATTGCTGATTTCCAAGAGATAGAGGCCCTTGGCAACATGGAGTTCGAAATTGATGCGGTTGGCACCCGGTTCACCGCCGTAGGTTCCCTGTTGCAAGGCTTTTCCGGCCATATCCAGCAAACGGACTTCCACAGGACCTGACTCCTGCAGCGAGAAATCGATGGTCACACGATCGGTGGCAGGATTCGGATAAACCGTAAGGTCTTCCAAACCGTTATAGTCCTCCACAGATGCCAATGCATAATAATCCATGGAAAAGCCCTCGCCCTGATCCCAGTTGTCGCTGACGAAATGCACACGCATTTTCTTAAAATTGACCGTGTATATGCCCTCAGGCATGCTGTAAATATCAAAACGTTTGTATAATGTCGCCGGATTCGTGGTATTATTATAAACATCCACGAAATCACCGTAGCCGAGGTTGAAATTCGGGAAAGTGAAAGCATATCCGGAGATACAGTTGTGGGTAATATTCCAAGCGCAGGTCGTTTGCGGCAGATATTTCTCGCCTTGTTGGGAACCGTCGGTGATGGTGGCATTCCACACATTGGGAACTACCGTAATTTCATCACAGGTGCGGGGCGGAAGCGTTGATGAATATGAAATCAGGAAGCCGTAATGCTCCGTGTTATCGCTATTGCCCGTGAAAGTAATGAGCACGCTGTCGGCGATGACCTGGTATTGCTGTGAAGGGACTTGAGAACCCGTAAGCGCCACCTTCACACCGCTTTCGACTGTCGGGCCGTTGTAGATGGTCACATAGTCGCCTTCGTTGAGGTCAAGCCGGTCGAAGGTGAAACTGTATGCGCTGGCACCCTGCGCGGCCACCATCCACGAGCAGTCGGGATTAGCCTGGTAAGGACGCACTGTGTGCGAGCCGTCGGCCACATAACCGAAACTGGCCGTGATGCGTTTGTGTCCTTCGCAAGACGGGGGCGTCACGCCCAACGACGGACGGATGTTCACCACGGTTTCGGAGCCGTAGTCGAAGTGCATCGGACCGGCCACAAAATTATCGATAGCATAGAAGGCATTGGAAGAGCCGCCCCAACCGTAGTTTAGGTGGAAGCGGTCGTTGTCGTCGTAGCCATCCAGCACGTATGCGTGACAAGAGCTGAAAGTTTCCGTACAACCTGAATAGTAAATCGGACGTTTGGCATCAATTTCCTCGCGGAGAACGGCATAGAATTCGACCACGTCAGTATCTAAATAATTACCTCTATAATAAGAAGTTAAAGTCGGATCATATTTGAAGATGGAATAAAGTTTTTCCTTTGCGACCGTCGTATTGGCACCGGAACCGTCGTAGTTGTAGTTCATCTGGATGGCCACGCCGAAATGATAAGCCAATTTAGCGATTTCATTGGCGTATGAAGTCGGGTGATTGGTCATCGCGTCGTAATGGTAGGTATGTTGATAGAAGTTGACCGTCTGACGGGGGTAGCCTTGCGGGATATAGGAAGTGGAGCCCGTGCCCCTGTCGGGATAGCGGTGATAGTTCAGAATCTGCGAACAAGCGAGGGCAACGCAGCCGTTGGGCACGCGATAGTCGTAGTAAGGACCGGCCTGCACATCCCACGGGCAGTAGGTGTTATAATACTTGCCCTGGTCCCACGTGGTGGTCAGCAGCGGTCCGCCCGTGGCGCCTTTGGCGGCTTTCGGAACAAACTCGGCGGCACTGTAACGGGCCCAGTCGGCGGCAGCCTTCGGTTTGGCGTTCCAACCCATCTTTTCGGCGTATGCAATCTCACCCTTGTAGAGATGGAAGAGATCACGCACCGGCGGGATCATCTCGAAATTCTGGTCGAAACCGTAGGCCAGCACAGGAGGGGTCGTCGTGGAGGCCGACACCACCACAAAACCCACATCGGGCAGCTGGAAACGATAAAGGGCGGTATCGCCGTTGTCCTGCGTATAGACTTCCGCTAGTTTGAACTCCTCGGAGGCGGTTATCTGGTTCTTCTCCAACAGAAAACGCTGACAAACCTGCGTCGCCAGCGTCTCTGAAACACGTTGCGCGGCCAAATGACCGGCAATTAAAATCATCACAAAGCTGAGAATGTAACTCTTTTTCATATTAAGGGTTTAAATTTGCAAAAAACAGGCTGCAAATGTACACAAATTTTTAATATGCACAGACGTAATGAAATTGCAATATGTAGAGACGGGGCATGCCCCGTCTCTACGAATTTACCTATAAAACGAACTTTCGCCGCGCCTTAAATTAAGATATTTCAAGAATCTCCATTTCCACAGCGCCCTGTGGGGTGTTGAACGTAACGACATCCCCCACTTTCTTGTTCATCAGCACTTTGCTCAATGGGGAGAGGAACGAGATTTTTCCCTTCATGATATTGGCCTCGTCAATTCCAACAATCTGATATACAAATATTTGACCTGTTTTAAGATTCTTATACCTTATTATTGCACCAAACGCGACGTCATTTTGTCGTTGAGGATCATAGTCGAGGACGCGGGCGGAGTGGATGCGTTCCTCCAACAGGCGGAGTTTGCCCGTCAGATAGTTATTGTTGACGCGCGCGTCGTTGTTGTCTACGCCCTCGTATTGCTTGCGCTCGGCCAGAATTTCCTCGCGCTCTGCCTTCAGCGCTTCCAAGCCGGAGGTGGTCACAAAGTTCTCAATCCCTGCCGGCAGAAACGCCCGCGGCGTCAGCATCGGGACCTCTTCCTGGTCGCCCTCTTTGACAAAACCTCTGCTCATAGCGCGCAATTTTGGGTAAAAACACCCGTTTTTGTTGACTATTGAACCTGCAACACCTATTTCTTCTTAGTCTTCGCATTCTTCACAATGCGGAAAGACTTGATAATCTCGTCATTTTGAAGCGGTCCAATCTTTTCGACATCGCAAACAAGAATCACGTAACACATCTCATTACTGCCATTGAAAACGAGAATCGTTACATTTAGTGGAACCCCGTTAACATCGGTGACACCGGACACCTGTCTGGCATCACGAGACTGGAACGTGGTAGTCTTCACCTTGCCCCATTTGGCGCCATCCAAGGCATCTTTCATCACAACTTCAAGAATATCATCAAGGTTCTCATACGCTTCGATAACCAAATCCATAAAGCCATAGGTCCGGAACACATCATCCGCCTTGCTAGTCAAATAAATAGAGGCCGTGTTGTCCTCGTCGTCATTTTCAATTTCGACCTCCCAATCGGAAGACGCACATATTGACATCGTACTTGCCGTCACGGTTTTACATTGAGCATAAGCACCTGATGGAAAGGCAAATACGATCAAAAGGAAGGTTACGATAAACAAGTTAAAAACATTGAGAACTCGGCCATTTTCTTTTGCAATTTGCCGGTCAGCGGCTTTTTCGAATTTCATCATGCTTACCAAACCCTGATTCGTGTCGGGCGCAACTGTTAGTGAATAATAATCTGCAAAAATATGAAATAATTCGTACCTTTGCAACCTTTTAAATTATGGACCTGAACGAACTTAAAAAAAGATATTACCAAACTGAAGTTGAGCAACTTACGAAGCAACTCGGACTTCAGCGAAAGGACTGCGTGGTGGCGGTAAACGGCATCAAAGGCTCCGCGCTTGCCTTCATTTCGGCACAAGCGGCCGACAAAATCGCGAATACGCAACTTTTTCTCTTCCGCGACAGCGAAGAAGCCGCTTTCTTCTACAGCGACATGGAGATGCTGCTTAACGACCGTTCTAACTCGCTGCAGGACAAGCGGGTGCTCTATCTACCATCCTCCTACAAACGCAACAGCCGCTGGAGCGAGACCGACTCCTCCAACGTGAAGTTCCGCGCTGAAATCCTTCACAAGCTCTCACAACCCGGCCAGAAACCGCTAATCATCGTCTCCTACCCTGAAGGCGTTGCGGAAACTGTTGTCACTCAAGAATTTATCGACCGTAAATCCTTCTCCGTAAAGCGCGGCGAGGAGATTCTTTCCGATGACTTACTCAACAAACTCTACGAGTTGGAGTATCTGCCGGAAGACTTCGTCTATGAGCCCGGGCAGTTCGCCTGGCGCGGAAACATCTTCGACGTTTTCTCCTATTCCGAAGAGTACCCCATCCGCATTGAGTTCGAGGGCGACCGCATCGACTCTATCCGCTTCTTCAATCCCGAGACGCAACTCTCTGTCAGAGAGGTGGAACAGATCTATATTATGACGCCCATCGTGCAGTCGGAGGACTCGGGCGAGCGCGTGCCATTCATCTCCGTCCTGCCTGAAAACTGCATCATCTGGCAGATGCACGCCGCCAACATCGCTTCAACCATCCATACTGCATATCAGGATATTGTTGAAAATGAATATTTTACAGAAGATAATATACCCATTATCAACAAAAAATCCTTCCTGAAAGGGATAACCAATTTTCAAAGGGTATATGTCAACACCCCTGAGATTGATTTCCCCGATCTCACGCTCAATTTCAACATGCAGCCGCAGCACGATTTCGACAAAAGTTACGACTATCTGCTGCTGGAATGGATTGATAATCTGGAACATGGCATCCTGAACTTTTTCCTGTCGGAGACGCAGTCGCAGCTCGACCGCCTCTACAAGGTGATGCTCGACATTTTGGACAAGTACAACCGGCAAAACGATGCCGCGTTCAAAATCGAGCAGCTTTACACGCCGATACGGCAGGTGTTGCACGAGGGTTTCACCGACTGCGAGCGCAAAATCGCGCTCTACACCGACCATCAGTTCTGGAACAAGTTCCAGCGCGTGGTGCTCAACGACCGCTACAAAAAGAGCGAAGCCCTGACACTCAGAGAGATATACGATCTGCAACCGGGCGACTACGTGACGCACATCGACCACGGTGTGGGTGTTTATCAAGGGTTGGAGAAAAAGCAGATGGGCGACAGTACGCAGGAAGTCATCAAAATCAGTTATAAGGACGGCGACACCATTTACCTGAGCATCCACGCGCTGCACAAGATCAGCAAGTACGTGGGCAAAGCCGGCACTCCGCCGACCATCCACCGGCTGAGTTCCGGCACATGGGAGAAACTAAAAGAGCGTACCAAGAAGAGAGTCAAGGAGTTAGCCATCGACTTGATAAAGCTTTACTCCGAGCGCAAGGCCAAGAAAGGGTTCGCCTTCTCTCCCGACAGTTACCTGCAGAGCACGTTGGAGTCGTCGTTCATCTACGAGGACACCCCCGACCAAGTCAAGACGTTGGCCGAGGTGAAGGCCGACATGGAGAGCGACCACCCGATGGACCGCCTCATCTGCGGCGACGTGGGCTTCGGCAAGACCGAAATCGCCATCCGCGCGGCGTTCAAAGCCGTGTGCGACAGCAAGCAGGTGGCCGTTTTGGTGCCCACCACCGTGCTCTCCATGCAACACTATTACACCTTCCGCGACCGACTGGCCTACATGCCGTGTAACATCGCTTATATCAATAGGTTCCGAAGCACCAAAGAGATTAAGGAAACCCTGAAGAAGGTGAAAGAAGGCCGGGTGGACATCCTCATCGGCACACACCGGCTGTTGAGCAAGGATGTGGTTTTCAAGGATTTAGGATTACTAATTATTGATGAGGAGCAGAAGTTCGGGGTAGCGGCCAAGGAGAAGATCCGCGAGATGCGCACCACCATTGATACCCTGACCATGTCGGCAACGCCCATCCCGCGCACACTGCAATTCTCGCTTATCGGAGCAAGAGACATCTCCGTCATCACCACGCCTCCGCCCAACCGCCAGCCCATCGACACGCAGGTACACGTCTTCGACGAGGACATCCTGCGCGATGCCATCCAGCACGAGTTGAACCGTGGCGGACAGGTCTTCGTTGTTCATAATAAAATACAGAATATCAAAGAATTATCGGGGTTAATTCAACGATTAGTTCCGAAGGCGCGGATTGCCATTGGGCACGGGCAAATGGAGGGCGACCAGCTCGAAAAGGTCATGACGCAGTTCATCAACGGCGAGTACGACGTGTTGGTTTCCACCACCATCGTCGAGTCCGGTCTGGACATTGTGAACGCCAACACCATGATCATCAACGATGCGCAGAACTTCGCGCTCAACGTGTTGCACCAGCTGCGCGGGCGCGTGGGTCGCAACAACCAGAAGGCCTACTGCTACCTCTTCATCAAGCCGTGGGACACCCTCAACGACCAGGCACGCAAGCGTTTACAGGCCATCGAACAGTTTTCGGACATCGGCAGCGGCATCCACATCGCCATGCGAGATTTGGACATCCGAGGCGCAGGCGACATTCTCGGTGCCGACCAGAGCGGCTTCATCAACGAGATGGGCTACGACATGTACCAGAAGATCCTCAACGAGGCCATTCAGGAGATGAAGGACAGCGGTGACGAGACCCTCAGCGACCTGCAGATGGCCGACAATAGCGCATTGCTGCGCCGCGAGTGCTCGTTGGAGACCGACATTGAGGCGCTGTTCCCGTCCACGTATATCTCCAACGTCACCGAGCGCATGAACCTCTACAAGGAGCTGGAGTCCATCAGGGATTTGCAGAAACTCGAAGAATTCCGCAAGAAAGTCACCGACATTTTCGGCCCGATGCCGCGCGAGACCGAAGAGTTGATGCAGACTATCCCGTTGCGCATGCTCGCCGCCGACCTCCACTTCGAGAAGATTGTCCTCAAGAAGCGGACATTCCACGGCTACTTCACCGGCAACTCGCAGTCGCGTTACTTCCAGTCCGACGAATTTGGCAAATTCCTGCTCTTCATGCAAATGAACCACCCTGTCGTGCAGCTCAAGGAAGCCAACCACAAGCTGGTCTGCAGCATCCACAACATCCCGACGTTCAAGGCGGCATACCACTGGCTGGGGAAGATGCAGGAGTTTGTGGGAAAGAATAATAGGTTGTGACATTGTTTCGAAACATCAAAATATCGAAAAATCGATATTTTGATGTTTCGATAAAGTCCCCGACTCTACTCCTTTAAGTTCCTCGTTCCGTTGCACTTCGGGTAATCGCTGCAGCTCCAAAACTCATTTCCCGCATTTAAGCCCCTTTTTGCAATCCGTTTGATCATGGGTTTGCCGCATTTAGGGCATTTGGGCGCGTCCGTTTGGGTGCTTTGCGCCGTGCGGTAGGCAAGGCGGTCGGCGGTGAGGGCCTCGGAGAAACCGCCCTCTTCCTTGAAAGTGGCAAGCTGGTTGGCAAGCTGCTTGCGCAGCATCATAATCAGGCGGTTGCAAAGGACCAGTAGGCAGTTAGCCTCTAATGTGGGATTGCCTGAGCGAAGCCACCTATCGAATTTCCGCTTCTGCTGCAGAATGTGGATACTGCTCAGATGCTGCACGTCATCTTTGTAGATAGGCGGGGCAAGTTGGACAGCGGTGACGTCTTTGTGTTCCTCCGACTTCACCGACCATGGCACATCCTCCCCTCGCAGTAGCCAGTTCAGGTAGTCGTTAGCCAATTCGGCGAGGCTCGCGCGGGCCACATCAGTTAGCTTCATCTCCGTCTCTTTGGAGGTAGAGCGGCGCGAGCTCCCCTCCGCGATGTTAGCAGGCACCGACCGCGCCGCCTGCGTCATCTGGTCGTATTGGCGTCCGCACGGGTCGTTTTTGCGGTTGAGATAGCGCATACAGAAATCCTGCGTGGCCAGCTGTATCACATTCGCCAGCACCCAAGTGTCTAACCAATAGTAACCCAATCTTCTTATTTCCATAACGGTTCAAATTTTGTTTATAGGTTTAATAGTTTATAGGTTTAATAAAATCAGACGGCAAATATACAACAAAACGGGGCGGTTGTCAAGGGGGCACGCATTTTTTTTCGTACGCCCCCTCCGAATTTGACAGAATCTCAATGGACAATTTTTAACACCATGCAGAAAATGTTTTAAAAAATGCAAATTATGTTTCGTTTTTTACTATTTTTGCCACCCGAAATTCCAAACGAATTTCATTGGCTGACGAATGTAAACGGTTCCCGCATCTGAAAGTCGTTAAGAAGTGGAACCGGATAATTAAATCAACAGGTAGTAGTATAGATATTTAATTGACATATACATAGAGCGTTAGCTTTTATTCTCGCAACAGAAATTTCGCCAAAATTTGTCAGCAACTCCATCATGACTAACGCCGAAATCAACGATATTGATGCGGTCGGAGCGCAGCTGACAGGCGGCAGCGATATAGACAGTGCCACTTCGGAGTTAGACATGGAGAAACTCTTCACATTGGCATGTATGCAAGTATTGAAAGAGCAGACCTCCAACGATACCAAGATTACCAACATCGCCCGTTCATGGAGCCCGCTGAAATCGGCCTTGCGGGTATGGATGCGGAGCAATGTCAATCCCGACACGCCCACTTGCTACCGTGTGTTCATCTCCGATATCCAAAAGAATGAAGCAAGCGTGTTCCGTCAGGCTATTACCCAAGCTTTGGTGGACTATCGTCCGGTACTGAATACAATTTTGGCCACTCGCGCAAAGCAAAGCGGCACTACCTCCCCGTTCAAGTTCCAAGATTCATATAGTTATACCGATGATTTTGAAGAACTTAATCTGTCAAGTGGGGCTTGTGTTCTTACTCCGTTTTATATCAAGAAAAACTATAACGGACGAAAAAACGAGAAGGATTTCATCCGTTTCATTGATTCTATCCAAAGCATAAAATGGTGGCTCAAGAATGGCGATTACGGACAGGAGTATCTGGCCTTCAGATATTTCAATAATTCCGAAAACAAAACTTCATTGTTTTATCCGGACTGGCTCATACAAATGAAAGACGGTCGTATCGGCATTTTTGATACAAAAGGAGGTATTATAGCCACCGATTCTTCAGTGAAAGACAAGGCTGATGCTTTGGCCAAACGCATCGCTGATATGAATAATGAGTTAGGGGAAGAAAAATTCTTTGGAGGAATTGTCATTTATGAGAACGGTCAATGGTTCTACAACGATGCATTGAACTACCATTATCAGAAAGGCGATTTGACGGGTTGGAAGAATTTGGCTGATATGCTATAATTTTTTCATACCCTTTCGCACATTCAAATATTTCATTATTTTTGCGGCGAATTAATGTTCACTGTTTGGTGGTCCACTACATAGTGGTCCACCAATTGATGAATAACACTTGTATATACCCGACCCCATACTCCAAATTGGCTCCAGCGACAACAGATAGAATTATCGCACATCATCTTCCCAATAGGGCTGCAAGCCCGACACGTGTCAACCCAGGGTGAACGCAGTGAGCCCTGGGATAAAACGAACAGTATGAACATCAACGAAATAACCCTCCAGTACATCACAGCGCACGCAGAAGACGACGTGGCCCGCCTCGCGCTGCACCCTTCCAAGGACCCGCAGGTGGATATGGCCGTGGCGCTGCAGCAGATCGCGGGACGGCAGAAGGCCAAGGGAAAGCTGCCCGAATGGTACGCCACCGAGGGCATCCTCTACCCGAAGAAGGTCTCCATGGAGCAGTGTTCTTCGTCGCAAACAGCTGAGTATAAGGCATCTTTGGCACAAGGTAACTCCTTCGCAGACTTCAGCGGAGGATTCGGCGTGGACACCGTCGCATTTGCCCAAAAATTCATTAAAGGCTACTACGTGGAACCGCAACCTGAACTCTGCGAACTTTTTCAACACAACTGTAAAATATTGGATATCAACAATGTTGATATCGTCAACGGCACAATGGAGGATAATCTTACCTCTATCGAGCACGTGGATATGATCTACCTCGACCCGTCCCGCCGCGACACACACGGGCGGCGGGTGGTCTCTTTAACGGATTGCACCCCAAACCTCCTCGAATGGAAGTCCGCCCTCTTGGAACGTTGCAACATCCTGATGGTCAAGATGTCCCCGATGATCGACATTTTCCAGACGTTACGGGATTTGCCGGAGACGTATGCCGTACACGTGGTGGCCGTGGAGGGGGAATGCAAGGAGGTTTTGTTTTTGTTGTCACAGAATGGAACGGTCAACGGAATTTGTAGAGACGCGCCATGGCACGTCTCTACAACAGATACAGACGAAAACAACGTTTCAATGAGGAAGACAACCGCGACAGGCACAACCATAACGAAAACAACCATCGTTGCCGCCGATATTAACAAAAACGCCATATTTCGTGTTGAAACCACCCTCGAAACCGAACGCACCACCCCACCCCTTATCGCCACAGGATTGGGCACATACCTCTACGAGCCTAACGCTGCCGTGATGAAGGCAAGCATTTTCAACGCTCTCTCGCAACAATTCCAAATTGCGAAACTGGCGAAGAGCACCAACCTATTCACGTCCAACGAATTACACGAGGATTTTCCGGGCCGCGTCTTCCGTATTGAGGCCGTGCACGAATTTCACCCCCGCAAGACGGCCAAGGCACTCACGCACCTCTCTACCGCCAGCATCGCCGTGCGGAATTTTCCGCTGACCGCCGAGGAATTACGTAAAACATTGAAAATCAAAGATGGAAATGATTGTTATCTGTTCGGATGCACACTTTGGAACACCCAAAAAATCATCCTCGAAACCCAAAAAACCGAGAACGAACCATAATCGCGTTTTTGGGCGAATGATAATTCGCCCCTACAATCACCATAAAACCATTAAACCCCTAAACCATTAACCGTTAACCATTAACCGTTAACCGTTAAATTTTGTACACCTTCCCTTTCGGTTTGGACGGGGTGCTCTCATCGTCGCCATCGTCCTTCGGGGTGACCGTGCGGCCGGGTTTCACATCGATGTGGAAGTCCTGCGTGGTGATGGCCTTTATGCCCTGCATCTCATCGTCATAGTACATAAACATGGCATTCGGGATAAAATACTCACCTTCGGAGCGCGGAATCAGCGTGAACTGGAACGTCTTGGTACCGCTCACGAGATTTCCCTTGGCGCTAATACGCTGACTGACACGCGGATAGGTTACATCACAGTCGCTTGGGAAGTCGATATCTATATCGTCAGCGGTGATGTGGTGGAGATTGCCGTTGCCGGAGATGGTCACCGTAAGCGTAACAGGCTGGTTTACACTAACTTCTGTTTTGTTAACAGAGGCGGAAATGTCGAAATGGCCGACAAGCTCTGTTTTGCCGTTGTTATCCGTGTTTGGGAGCGGTTTCACCTTAAGGGTCAGCTCGTTGGCGGTCAGCGGAAAATCTTTGGCGCGAGTGGTCGTCATCGTGCCCCAGAACGGATTGTGCACCGTAGCGGGCACACCGATGCGCACAATGAGGTCAAGCTTCGGGATGGTCACCTTGCCGGTTTTCCGAGGATAAGCCGCCGTCTGCATAATCGTGTACACATGGTAACGTTTGCCCTTGATGGTTTCCGTGGATTCGTCACTATAGGTAATGTCTAATCGGTCGAGCCAGAGCGCCTCGGTAGCGGCATAGTTGGCGCGAACAATATCGTAGCCGCGGATATCCTGCTTGATATAGAGTTTGTGCGTAACCACCACAGCCTCGCCCTGCCAGGCCTCCGCCTGCGAAATCTCCGCTTTCACGAACATATCCTCCTTCTTTATATCGTCCTTGTACTCAACACTTTCCGATCTCGAACCGGGCCTTTGTGAAGGTTGGTCATTCCCGAAAAAATTGAAATCGGGGAACTCGAACTGGAAAAAGTGGGACTGGTCTTCCTGACGCGGCTGCTGCGACTGCTTGCCGGCCTTCACCACCTTAACTTGCACAGCATTGCTCTTCAACACCCTGCCGTCAACGGAAATCGAAACACCAGGAATCGTGAACGTGCCCTCTCTACTACACGAAAGCACGTAGGTGTAGGAGTACTGGGTGGTCTGCTCGGTATGGCCATTCGCTATGGAGATAGAGGTGCTGGAGCCCATGCTCGGGCCGCCCACAAATTCAAACTTCCCGAAATCGGTATCCAGAATCGTCCCCTTCTCAGAGGTCGTCACAGTATATTGAAACTGCTGATTAACAACAACTTCCGAAGGAGCCTTAGCCGTACAGAAAGCGTCTTCCTGTGCTTTGGATTTATTGGATGCGCCTAACATGATCAGCGACAACAGCATAAGGATAATATATCTCATAATCTAAAAATTTGCCGTCGTGCTAACGGAAATAATCTAAAAATATTGTATGCAAATTTATATTCAAAAGGCCTGCGCCAATTGAAAATAGAGATCTGTAAAAACGATAGAGGTATTGCCGTTCCTTGTGATGTGGTACAATGCCTTGTTGCACAACTCCGTCATGGTAGAAATCTGCTTTAATTGAAGAACCTGGCGATATTTGGCAATAACGGATTGTTCTCGATGTGTAACTTTCAACAATTCAAGATGTTGACTATTCATAACCAGCACATTTCTCAACATGCGCAGCGCCAATTGCAGGAACTGTTTCTGATACTCACGTCCACGGGCCGCCACATCGGCAATAACCGACATTACCTGATCATATTGGATAACGACAAGCGGTTTCCGTTGCGCATAAGCGACCACACTGTCAAAGAACACTTCGAATTGCTGCAACATGACACTCTGATCCTCATCGTCAGTGGCAATCTGAAGCGCCTTGATATAACTTCCGTCAGCCAAGACAGCGATATCGGAAGCCTGTTCCTGCGACATTTCCGGGTAAGTTTCCTGTAAGCGTCGGGCAATGTCCGCATCGGCGAGACGCGGAATTCTCACCAACTGTGTCCGTGACAGAATCGTGTTCAGAATCAAATCCGGTTCCTCCGAAATGAGTATAAACACCGAATTCGGCTCGGGTTCCTCCAAGGTTTTCAACAATTTCGGGGCTGCGGCATGATACAACCGTTCCACACACCAAAGGATGTAAACCTTATACCCGTCTTGATGCGAGCGCGTGCTGTTATGACGAAGGATGTCGGAACAGTCTCGGGTGTTGATAGAGGGCTGCTTGTTCTCTCCATCTAAAGAAAGAATCCAGTCATGCAGGTTAACCATGAAATTGTTTTTCAGCACATAATCCTTGAATTCCGGGAGCAATTGTGCACAGTCAGGGTCTTTTTTTACCGATTTCGTCGTGCAGTTGGGAAAATAGAGGTGCAGGTCAGGGTGTGCCAATTTTGCAAACTGTTTGCACGAAGGGCACTCGCCGCAAGAGTCGTGCTCAGTGGGGTGCTCACAACAGAGGTATTGCCCGTAGGCGACCGCAAGCGCCAACGCTTGGCTTCCGGGTTGTGCAAGAAAGAGTTGCGCATGGGCGGCACGTCCCTCCCTCGCAAGGTCAACGAGTTTCTGCTTGAGCGCACTGTCCGCTAAAACATCCTTAAATAGCATATTTCCAATGTTTTATCGTTTAATTTTCTCCAACCAGGAATGGTCGTTGGTATTCTCGTAATTCTCCAGTTTCAAAAACAGTTCGTCGAGATTGGTGGCCGTAATCAGCAGATCGTGGTGGAAAGGTCGCAGAAACCCTTCTTGCATAAACTTATGCAACTGCTGAATCAGCAAATCATAGAATCCCAAATAGTTATAGATAGCGATAGGTTTGAAGTGCATACCGAGTTGCGCGTCTGTAACCATCTCGAAAAGTTCGTCCATCGTGCCATAGCCTCCGGGGAAAACCACAAAGGCGTCGGCCCGTTCTTCCAACAACTGTTTGCGCTCACTCATCGTCTTCACCAGAATCATCTCCGTGAGATTGGTAGCCAGCACCTCCCCTTTCGTGAAAAAGTCCGGCGCCACGCCGATCACTTTGCCGCCATGGGCGAGCGAGGCATTGGCAGCCGCAGCCATCAGCCCGATAGAGCCTCCGCCATAATAGAGAGTCAGCGACTTCTGTGCGCACATTTCACCGAAACGTGCCGCTTCTTGCGCATATTGGGGATTATTGCCCGTTGAGGAACCGCAATATAATGCTATGGATTTATAATTCATATTACTTCCAAATTCGTTAAAGTATGATAAAAAATGGAGACGAGCAGATAGCCGAAAATAATCAGCGGGAACGCTCCTAACTTAAATACAATGAAAAGAACCACACCTATCAGCAGAATGAGATATCTGGCAATATTCATGCCTGTGAGTTTGAAGTTCTTGAATTTCAATGAAATCATGGTAATTGGGCTGACCAACAGGATGGCAAAGAAAATGGCAAAGCAAAGCACCACCCAGAAGTTGTTCAGAATGGAAATATGCTCAGCGGCATCGGGAATGAAACCCAAAAAGAGCGCGTTTGCCGGCGTCGGCATCCCGATGAACTTATCGGTTTGATTCGTATCCAAATTGAATTTCGCCAAACGCACTGCTGATAGCGCGGGCACGAGGAACACCAGATACGTCAGATACGACACAAAGGTAGTCTGCATCGTCGGAACAAGCTGCAAATAACAGATTGTCAGCCATTTGTATGTAATCATCGTGGGTGCAACACCAAAGGAGACCACATCGGAAAGGGAGTCCAGCTCCTTACCAATATCCGAGGTGACGTGCAGCAAACGCGCGCTGAGCCCGTCACAGAAGTCGAAGACCGCAGCCGCCACAATCCAAATGGCCGCATACGTCAGATTGCCGCTCAAGGAAGATATGATAGAAAAGCAGCCGCACACCAGATTCAAACAGGTGATGGTATTTGGGATATGCTGCTTGATGTTAACTTTGAATGTTGACATTGACTTTGACCTTTGACTTAGACAAATTATTTCAGTACCCAGTATTTTGGATTGATGTTTTTCGCGAACTGTTCAGCTTCCTCTTCCGTGTCGAAGATGCCTATGCAGACACGCAGCTTCCCTACTCCATCCTGAAGCAGTATCTTGGGGGAATAGGCGTCAAGCTTTTTCTGACGGATATGGCGCTCCGCATCGGCCTCATTAGGGAGACTGCCCGCTATAGCATAAAAGTGGCCCTCTTCGAAACGGATATATTCGTACTTGCCGTCAGCGGTCTTCTTCAGCACCTCGGGGGTATAAACCTCCGGTTCAACAATTTCCGTTTCCGGCTGGTCTTCTTCAAGCGTATCGATAGTAGCCGGTTCCTCGTAAGCGGCAGTGGCATCCGAGCCCGACTCATCAGTCACTTCTTCCTGTTCCACAGGTGTTTTCTGGCCTATCCACTGTTGGATATGGTCCTTCAACCAATCTTTGAAGATGAAACCAAGCACGGCGAGATTGACAATCAGCAGTAAGACAACCCACATCCATGCCCGACGGCGACGTTTCTTATGTTTCTCATTATCCTCATCCTCATTCTCATCCTCATTTTCATCCTCATCTTCATCCTCATTCTCATCTTCAACAGGTTCGGGTTCTTCCACGTGTTCTGGATCCGAGGGCGAATTATCACTCACCCCTACAGGTTCGGGGATTTCCACGGGTTCGGGGTTATCCACGAGTTCGGGTTCCTTCACAGGTTCAGGTTCTTCCACGGGTTCAGGTTCTACCACAGGTTCAGGTTCTTCCAGAGGTTCGGGTTCCTCCACCTGTTCGGGTTCCGAGGGCGAATCATTATTCGCATCCACGGGTTCGGATTCTTCCACGAGTTCGGGTTCCTTCACAGGTTCAGGTTCTTCCACGGGTTCAGGTTCTTCCACGGGTTCAGGTTCTTCCACAGGTTCAGGTTCTTCCACGTGTTCAGGTTCTTCCACGTGTTCGGGTTCTTCCACGTGTTCGGGTTCTTCCACGTGTTCGGGTTCTTCCACGTGTTCGGGATCCGAGGGCAAATCATCATTCGCCCCTACGACATCCGTTACGGGTACGTTGAGGTCTATGGGTTCCATACCTTCAAAAATGCTGTTCAGCTGCGGAATGACGGCACTTTGAAAGGAGATATTACCCTTTTTATCCAACATAAAGGTGCCGAAATCTTCGTACGACACCGACTTGTTATGCTGCAAAGCTGACAGCAACTCGTCCACCCAAGCAGTTATCCTTTCATTGGCTTCGGTGAATAGGCATTGCAATTCGCGGCTCACTATGTTGGCGAGTGCGTAATTGTTTTCCGTGTCGTCGTTTGGCGTGAACACGACCTCGTTGAACGGAGGCCTGACAACATCGCCGTCTATCTCGGCATGCCGCATTTGAACGCGAAACACGCCCAGACGGTCGATATAGACGTAATCGTTCTGCTGTAGGGTTTTGAGTATGTAGGGTATCATAGGTTTACGTTTTTCTGTTCGAACCCCCACACTGCGGCTCCGCCTTATGTGGGGTTATTTGCGCTTCGCGCGTTTTGCCTCTTCGAGGCTGCTTATGGTATTTATATCATAATTTTAGATTCCACATTCTTAAGGTCTTCGGGCGTGTCCACACCGATTCCCTGATAGTCGCAGGGGATGGCGCGGATGGTGTAGCCGTTTTCGAGCCAGCGGAGCTGTTCGAGTTTTTCGCTGTTCTCCAGACCGGAAGTCGGGAGCTGCACAATCTGCTTCAGCACGCCGTAGCGGTAGGCATAGACCCCGACATGCCGATAGAACTGCGCCGGCGGAGTGCCTCCCTCGCGAAGATACGGAATTGGCAAACGGCTGAAATAAAGAACGTTACCATTATTCGCCATCACCACTTTCACCACATTCGGATTATGGAGGACGGTCTCGTCGCGGAAGGGGTTCACCAGCGTGGCAATCTGCACGGCTCGGTCCTCAAAAGCAGAAGCCAAAAGATGGATTTCTCGCGGGGAGATCAGCGGCTCGTCACCTTGGATGTTAATAACCACATCGTTGTCGCTCGGATTCATTGAGAGTGCCGCCTCACCGCAGCGGTCGGTACCGGAGGCATGGTCGGGAGAAGTCATCACCAAAGAGCCGCCAAACGATAGCACGCATTGCGCGATGCGCTCATCGTCCGTAGCCACAACAAGTCCCTGCAACGCAGCACTTTCCACCCGCTCATACACCCACTGGATCATCGGCTTGCCTTGAATTACAGCCAATGGTTTGCCGGGGAATCGCGACGAGGCGTACCGGGCGGGAATAATGCCGTAAACGTTGAAATCTCGCATATATGTACCTATTTTCACGTTATAGAGACGCGCCATGGCACGTCTCTACAGGTGCGATTATTTGAATAACCCGTACAATTCGGTGTCAATCTTCTCAATAATCACCCCGAAATCCTCGGGACGTTCTGCGAACTTCAATTTATTGACATCCACAACCAGAAGTTTCCCTTCGTTATAGTTTTCTATCCAATTGTTATACAGATTGTTAAGATTCTCCAAATAGGACAAGCTGATATCGCCCTCATAGGCGCGTCCACGCTTGAGAATCTGGGAAATCAAGGTCTCCACATCAGCCTTGAGATAGATAAGCAGATCTGGCGGCTGCAAGAACTTCTTCATCAACTCGAAGAGAGAAGCATAGTTCTCAAAATCACGTGAAGCCATCAATTCCATCCTATGCAGGTTGGGAGCGAAAATATAGGCATCCTCATAAATCGTCCTGTCCTGAATGACATCTTTCTTGCGCTGGCGGATGTCCAGCACCTGGCGGAAACGGCTGTTCAAAAAGTAGATTTGGATATTGAACGACCAGCGTTGCATATCCTGATAGAAACTGGCAAGGTAGGGATTGTCCTCTACGCTCTCGTAAAGAGCTTCCCATCCGTAATGCTTGGCCAGCATCCCTGTCAAAGTGGTTTTTCCGGACCCGATATTTCCGGCAACGGCTATATGCATGGTTTTGGTTTTTTGGGGTTATCCTTAAATTTTAAATCAATTTCATCAAAGAAAACAAACGGCAAAGATAAAAAAAATTACAATCGGCACACCATCACCGAATGCCCAAGTCCGAGGAAATCGTGGATGGCCTCCACCTCCAAACCGGCCTCGCGAACAAGCCTGACGAGGTCATCGGAATGATACATCTTGCTGTTGCCGTTGGCGATGGCGGTGAAGTAAAGGCTAGTCTGTGCCAAACAGAAGGCCGCGGTGTCGAAGCGTTGGCGATCCCAGAAGGTTTCCATGATGTAAAGGCGCGTGGTAGCGTTCATCGCAACAGCAGCACGCTTGAGGATGCTCAGTATCTGCGGTTCGCTGAAGCAGTCGAGGAACTGGCTCATCCAAATGGCATCGAATGGCGGGTCAGACGGCAGCCTACTGCTATCGTTCAACATGTCTGCGGGATAACCGTGGATACGATCCGCACCGGGTTGTCCAGCAGTCTGCTGACGCATCATCTCGATCTGTTGCGGCAAATCGACAATGGTAACCTCCACCTCCGCATTATATTTCACGCATTGCAGGGCCCAACGACCCGTGTTGCCGCCCACATCCATCAGATGCTTCGTCGGACGCGAGAAGACCAACGACAACGCCTGTTCGAAAGAGCCGTCGCTGTAGAAATGGTCGAAAGCGAACCAACTCTTCTGTGCCTGCTCAGGCAGCGAGGAGAGTCCCTCATACACCGTCGGCCAATCACCGAGGGTCTTCAAACCGGCAGGTCTCCCTTCCCGAAGGGCCTCTTCGAGATAGAACATCCCTTGGTAATTCACGTCATGGTTAAAGTCCATATTCACGCGGGTGGAGGCATCGTGCAGCAGGAACCAGCCGGTCTTAGTTATCGAATATCGTCCAGTTTCGGGTTCCATAATCACGGTCATCATCGTGAGGGAGGCCTCCAGCAAGCACTTGGCCGCGTAAAGGGAAATGTCGGCCTTCTTGGCCACCTCCTCGGCAGCCATAGGCGTTTCCAGCATCTCAAAAATGCCCCATTTCACCATCAGCCGCGCCACCTCGAACACCATCGGTCCAAATGCATAGACCTGCGCGAGCCGCTGCGCCTCATACGCGCTGAGCTGCTCCTCTGTGTATTGTTTCTTCAAATTGTCGTTCAAATGCATTCTGTTATTGATTTGTTGATTTTATTAATCAGACACACGCAGTATATCCCTATATTATTCTACATTCTACATTCTTCATTCTACATTTTCTTCAGCACCACCGCCGAATTAGTGCCCCCAAACCCGAAGCTGTTACTCAAGACGGTGCGCAGCGGCATTTCCACAGTCTGGGTGGCGATGTTGAGCGGGGCGGAAGCCTCGTCGGGATTCTCGAAGTTGATATTGGGAGCCACGAAGCCGTGCTGCATCATGAGGGTGCAATAGACCAGTTCGCTCGCGCCGGACATCCAGCACTCATGACCGGTCATCCCTTTCGTGGAGCTTATGAGGGCGCGCTGACCGCTAAAGAGCCTGTCGAGGGCGATAGCTTCGTAACGGTCGCCCTGTGGCGTGCCCGTGGCGTGTGCACTCACGTAGTCGATATCGGCCGGAGAGACGCCCGCCGATTCCATGGCACGCACCATCGCGGTGACACTGCCTTCGTCGGAAGGTTCGGAAATGCCACCTCCATTGGAGGAGAAGCCATATCCGCAGACCTCAGCAAGGATGGTAGCGCCGCGACGCACGGCACTATCATAATCTTCCAACACTAATGCCGCCGCCCCACCGCTCGGCACCAGGCCGTCACGGTCGCGGTCAAACGGACGGGAGGCCTTCAACGGCTCCCCTACCCGCTTGGAGAAAGCGCCCAAAGCATCGAAAGAGGACATGGCAAAGGTGTTCACCTCCTGGGCCCCGCCGCAGAGCACACAGTCTTGCAAACCCTGCTTAATAAGGATGTAGCCAAGCCCAACCGAATGGCTGCCGCTGGCGCACGCCGCACTGACCGTAAGGTTGATGCCGCGCAGACGGAAAATACTGCTCATGTTCATGTTCACCGTGGAGTTCATCGACTGAAAAATCAGCCCGGAGCCCAGCAACGCAGTGTCAGGGCGCTGCACCAATGACCGATCCGTCTCTATAATGGCCTTTGCCGAAGAGTCATTGCCAAAAATCACACCAATCTCATGACTGAGACGGTACTCTTCGTCCATACCTGCTTGCGCAAACGCGTCGCGAGAAGCCATGAACGCGTAAGCGGCCTCTTGAGATAGTCCTGCACGCAACCGTCTGTGCAACAACGGTTTCAGATCCGGTTCCGGCACAATGCCCGTCAAGTCCGACTGATAGCCGTAGGCCAAGCGCGAGGGGTCGTTGCCCAGTCCGCACCGGCCCGAGCGCAACGATTCGGCCACCTCGTCCAGCGACGTGCCAATGCACGACCATATTCCCATTCCGGTAATTACTACACGTTTATTCATATTCTACGTCATATTGTTTGTTTTCCCCCACACAATGCGCTTTGCGCGTTTTGCCTCTTCGAGGCTCCTAGGGCTCGGCTTCGCCTCACCCTAGGCTGACATACGACGCCCCTACAGGGCTTTCAAGGAAGAGGTTTCCTTTATATGGCTCGGCTTCGCCTCACCCTAGGCTGACATACGACGCCCCTACAGGGCTTTCAAGGAAGAAATTTCCTTTATGTCATAGCTCTACCGAGCTCTTGCCCCTGACGGGGCTGCTCAAGGAAGAAATTTAACTATACAATCCTCCGTTCACCTGGATAACCTGTCCCGTGATGTACGAAGATTCCGGGGAGGCGAGGAAGGCGACGGCGGCGGCCACCTCGTCGGGGGTGCCGAACCGCTGCGCGGGAATCATCTTGCTGAGCATGGCCTCGTCCAAGCCTGCGGTCATGTCGGTAGCGATGAAACCGGGTGCAACGGCGTTGACGGTCACCTTGCGCTTGGCGACCTCCTGGGCCAACGCTTTGGTTGCGCCAATGATGGCAGCCTTGGCGGCGCTGTAGTTAGTCTGGCCAGGAACGCCCTTCAGGCCGGAAAGCGACGCCATGTTGATGATACGGCCTTCGCGCTTGCGCAACATCGTCCTCACCAGACGGCGGGTTATGTAGAAGAAGCCGTTCAGCGGCGCGTCGATAACGCTATGCCAATCCTCGTCGGAGAGCATGATCATCAGGTTGTCGCGGCGCGTGCCGGCATTGTTCACCAAAACGGCGATAAAGTCGTCGGGATGGGCCTTTTCCCACCCTTCCAATGCGGCGTCCACCGCCTGGGCATCGGCGATATCGAACTTCAAAAGTTCGCAAATACCGCCCTGATTCTCAATCATTTGCTTAGTTTCCTCAGCAGCAGCATCGTTGCTGACGTAATTGACGATGACAGGCATCCCGTCGCGTGAGAGGCGTAAGGCCACGGCACGTCCGATGCCGCGGGAGCCTCCGGTAATTAGTGCGTAATTCATTATTAAAGGTTATTGGTTAAAGGTTAACGATTAAAGGGATTATTCGTTTAAGAGTTTATCGGTTTAGGGGTTTAAGGGTGGTTCGTAGGGGCGTATTGCATACGCCCAAATGAACCGGTATGATGCACCGTGTTGGTTTATTGGTTTAATGTATTTTTTGAGGGGCGAATAATGTTCGATATTATGATTGCAGTTTCAGTTGTTGACCGCGCAAGAACGCCTCCACATTCCGTAAGTCCTCGAAAAACGGGGTGTCCTCAATGAAGACGGGGCAAATCTCGCGCACTTGACGATAGACTTGGCGGGAGATGGGGGCCAATTTGTCGGCGATGTGCAGACAATCGACGGCTTGCGCGAGGGCGATGTACTGGATGGCGAGCACCTGCCAAGCGTTGTCGATGACCGTGCGGGTGAGCAGCGCCGTGTTGGTTCCCATGCTCACAATATCCTGATTATCATTGTTATTCGGAATACTGTGCACATAGTTAGGCATCGCCAAGGTCTGGCACTCGGCAGTGGTGGAAGTGGCGGTGAACTGGCACGCCTGCATCCCGTAATTGAGCCCCAGTTTGCCAAGATTGAGGAACGGCGGCAGAATGCCGTTGATACGGTCGTGGAAGAGGTAGTTGAGCTGCCGCTCCGCCGTCATCACGAGACGCACCATCGCAATCTTCACCTTGTCCTGCTCCAGGGAGACGTAATCGCCATGGAAGTTACCGCCGTGGTAGACGTTGCGGGTCTCGGGATCGACAATCGGGTTGTCGCAGGCTGAATTGACCTCCTCTTCGAGCACGCGACGGCAGTTTAACAGGGTCTCGTATATCGGGCCGAGGATCTGCGGCACACAGCGCAGCGAATAGTAGGGCTGCACCTTATGGTCGAATGTCGTTTCCGTATGACTACCGTTATAGAGCTGATGTTCACGTTGTTGCAGACATTTGCTGTCGCGGGCGAGCGTGCGCATGCGGGCTGCGATCACCTGCTGGCCCTCGTGACGGCGAACCGCGTTAAGGGGTTCCGCCATCAGGTCGTCGAAGGAGCCGGCGATCTCGTTCATCATCACGGCGGCGAGTGTGGCCCAGTCAAGAAGTTGCTCGGCCTGGAACTGGTTGACCATTGCCACGCCGGTCATCACACCGGTGCCGTTGGTGATGGATAGGCCCTCACGGATGTGGATTTTGAACGGTTCGAGGCCGTTCTCGCGAAGCACTTCCGCTGCGGGACGCCATTCGCCTTGGTAGTGAACACTCCCCTCCCCAATCATCGCCAGGGCCAGGTGCGCTAACTGCACGAGGTCGCCGCTGGCCCCCACACTTCCGTGACGGGGAATCATCGGGAGGATGTCGCGGTTGATCATCTCCACAAGAAGCTTCACCAGGTCAGGATGCACGCCGGAACGGGCCTGCAGGAAGGTGCCGAGACGGGCCACCATCGCGGCCTTCACGCACTCGTCGGGCAGTGGGTCGCCCGCGCCTGTAGAATGGCTGCGTATAATGTTGTATTGCAAGGCGGTGAGATCGGCGTCATCAATGCGCCACTGCGCCATCGGCCCGAAACCGGTGTTGATGCCGTAGATAATCTTGTCCGCGCTGAACTTTTCCAAAAAGTCGTAGCATTCCGCCACTTTGTCCATCGGCAGGTCGGAAAGAGCGATTTTCCGTCCTCCAAAGACAATTTCTTCCACATCAGAAAGAGTAAAAATAGGATTCATCCGTATCAAATATTTAGCCCGCGAAAATACGATTTTTTTTGATGCCTTTTCCAGTCACCCGCACTTTCTTCATTCCACGGCAACCGCACCAAAATCAGCCGTTATTCATAAATATACCATAGAAATGTCAGTCGGAAAGAAGTATGGAAGACATGGCCTAGTGGCCATCATGAAGCACCAGACACAAGCATCAGCAGGGACGCAGATGCCTCCATAGCCATGCACCGGAACGGTCGAGACGAAATTTTGGTGCGGTCGATGTGCAGCGAAAAAAGGTGAAACTTTAATATTATTATTTTGTTTATTTTTGCGGCTGTAAATTTTGAGGTGTGTGTACCATACTGGTTGATGCTTAACGGACTGCCCCTCTTTCGTTGACGCAAAGTGAATGTTGAAAATAGTAGTCCACACCATATTTAATTAAAAGCCCATGCTTAATTAAAGGGGATTTAATAAGTTGAAGGCTTCGGTTAACCAAAATCCCCACATCAAAAGAAATGAAAAAATACATTATCTTAATCCTCTTGGGAACAATATGGTTCTCATCAACAACTTATGCATCAAGCTGTAAAGCCTGCACTTCAATTAACGTCCATCAAGTTGACGAGTATGCCGACACTAACCATTTGGCCAACCAGAACGGTACAGATATAGACCTTCTCGTCGGCAGGTGGAAAGCGGTTTACATCGTTTTTGATGGGAGTAATGAACAGGCAGATATTGCTTCTGATAACAGATACTATACATTTTATCGTGACGGACGATACCATTTTGAAAATTCAAATTCAAGCGAGTGGGGCAAATGGCATATATCCTCTGACAGATATTTGTCCTTTGACGACTCTCCTGATAACATTCTATCAATCCATATAGAAATGCTTTCAGAAAAAAAAATGGTATTGAAATACATTTTTGTTGAACACGGAGCGGTTACCGCATTCATGACTTTTTCAAAGGAGTAGCTCTTGACAGCTTATGAATCCATATGCCTTATTAATCCATAGGAGTCAACTTGCACGAACAGACTCCAATTCCATTTCTAACAAGTAGAACATCATTTTTTTTCATCATTAGTGATAATAATAGAATATGATAGACCATATTGACGATCTTTTCCCCGAGACCTTTGACGAAGCGCAAAAAGCGAAAGCTAAAACACTGTTTTACAAACAGTTGTCTCTTTATGCACACCAAAAATACCGCGGCAAGATGATCACATTGCCGAAAGTGCCCATCGAGAGCCTGAACTGGTTCAACGCGTGGTACACCCCCGGCGTGTCGGCCATTTCGACCACCATCCGCGACAACAATGACTGTTCATTCCAGTTGAGCAACCGTGCCAACACGGTGGCCGTGGTCAGCGACAGCACCCGTGTGCTGGGCGACGGTGACTGCACGCCTCCGGGCGGCCTCGGCGTGATGGAAGGCAAAGCACTCATAATGAAATATTTGGGTGGCATTGACGCCTCTGCACTCTGCATTGACAGCCGCGACGAGAACGGCGAGCACCAGGCGCAGAAAATTATCGATTTCGTAAAGATGGTGCAACCCAGTTTCGGGGCCATCAATCTTGAAGACATTTCTCAGCCCAACTGTTTCCGCGTGTTGGACGTGCTGCGCGAAGAGTGCGACATTCCCGTCTGGCACGACGACGCGCAAGGCACCGCCTGTGTGACGCTCGCGGGCGTGCTCAACGCCCTCAAAATCGTGGGAAAACGGCTTGAGAATGTGAAGATTGTGCTTTACGGTTCGGGGGCGGCCAATTGCAGCATCGCCCGCCTGATGATGGAGGACGGCGCGAAGCCCGAAAACATCATCCTCTTCGATAGCAAGGGCGCGCTGCACCGCAACCGCGAGCGTTATGCCAACGACCCGCGCTACTACCCACAGTGGAATCTCTGCCAGACCACGAACCCGCAGTGCATCGACACAGAAGAGGAGGCCTTCAAAGGCGCGGACATTCTAGTGGCGCTCTCCAAACCCGGTCCTGATACCATCAAACCGGAGTGGATCTCGAAAATGGCGGAGAAGGCCATCGTATTCGTCTGCGCCAACCCAGTGCCGGAAATCTACCCGCACGCCGCCAAAGCCGCCGGTGCCTACATCGTGGCCACGGGTCGCGGAGACTTCCCCAACCAGGTCAACAACTCCGTCTGCTTCCCCTCCATCCTGAAAGGCACGCTGCTCGTCTCGGCCCGCAAAATCACCGACGAGATGGCCGTTTGCGCCGCGCACGCCATCGCCGACTTCGCCGAGCGGCAGGGCATTTCGCCCGACCGCATCATGCCCACGATGATGGACAGCGACCTTTTCCCTGAGGTGGCCGCCGCCGTGGGCGAATGTGCCGTAAAAGCCGGACTCGCCCGCACCCCGCTCACCCGCGAGGAAATCTACAAACAAGCCAAGCACGACATCGACGAGACCCACCGCATCATAGATCTTCTTGTAGAACAGGGAATTATCGAGACATTCCCCGAAACCGAAATCAAGAGGATTTTGGATGAGGTGGTGCGTTCGATTTAGTGAGACTTGAGACTTGAGACTTGAGACTTAAGACTTAAGACTTGAGACTTAAGAGGCGAATTTCTAACTTTGAACCTTAAACTATAAATGTTCACCTCCAACATACACGCATTCAAACAACTTGGCCGTCTGCTCGCCGACCCGCAATGGATCGACCGTACTTTTGGCGCGGTCATCGAGCAGCAATACCGTGAGAACAGCTGGTTCACGCCGGAATTCTGCCGTCATGCGCTCAATTCCATTGGACGGATGCTCGCCCCCGAGGCATTAGACACGTACCTGGCCCGCTATCAGGACAAGGCTCCTGAAGAAGACCCGCGCCGCACCGTGGCCGTGATCTCCGCCGGCAATATCCCTGCCGCCGCCTTCCACGACTTCTTCTGCGTACTGGTCTCCGGCAACATCTACCAAGGCAAACTCTCGGTGCACGACAAACGGCTATTGCCCGCACTGGCAGAAGAGCTTATCCGCATAGAACCAGCCTTCGAAAATCGCATTACCTTTGTAGAAAAGGCTTGTGATTTTAATGCCATAATTGCCACTGGCAGCGATAATTCCGCGCGTTACTTTGAGTACTACTTTAATAAATACCCTCACATTTTGCGCAAGAACCGAAACAGCGTGGCCGTGCTCAACGGTAAAGAAACCGACGATGAACTTCGCGCCCTCGTCGAAGACATCTATCTTTACTTTGGCATGGGTTGCCGATCCGTTTCCAAACTGTTCGTCCCTAAAAACTACGATTTCGTCCCATTTTTGCATATTTTAACACAAGAAAGCCAGCCGATTGCGCAGCACCACCAGTACAACAACAACCTCGAATACCAGAAGGCCGTGCATCTAATGAACAAACTTTTCTATATGGACGCCGGGACCCACCTTCTTGTTGAGAACCAAGGATATGCATCGCCTATCGGGATGGTTTACTATGAATATTATGACGATATTGGAGACGTCAACCGACGTTTGGAAGCCGATACCGACCTGTTGCAATACATTGCCAGCAGCGACCCTCGCATCACAGGCGCGGAACCGTTCGGGGGCGCCCAATCCCCTACCCTCGTTGACTACCCCGATGGCGTGGACACCCTGCAATTCCTCTGGGACGCGCTAGGGCTGCCATAATTTGTAGGGCTGCCATAATATGACAGCCCTACAAACCCAACCAATCACCAATTACCAATTACCAATTACCGTTCACTGATCACTGATCAAAATGAAAAAACGAATCCTCATCCCCTTGTTCTTGTTAGTGGGGTTATCGGCAATCCCGCTTATGATGGGCATCCTGTATTTGTACACGGAGGCCGAAAAGGTGCAGCGCAGCATCTTTGTAAACGAGGTGCTGACCGCAGGCAACGAGGTTATAGACAGAATTGACGCCATCATCAAAAACGACACCACCGCGCTAATAGAGGCACAAGCCACAAACTACAACGGAAACGCCCACGACTCGGTGAATTATGTCCCCATGCAGCAAACCCGCAAGTTCCTGATTGACACTGTAAACAACCTGCCTATCGGTGTCATTCGATCCACCATCCAATTCCAAGAGAACAACTCTCAGGTCATCGCCTACGACACCGAATACTTCACCTCGGCATTCCAACGTCTTTTTCCGCTTTACAACAATCCTTGGGATCCCAAAAACACGCCGGACAAAATCACTAACACATTCAATATCAAAGATATAAATCTAATACAGTTAGACAGTTCAACGGTCAAGCTGCTCAATTCCGATGCTTTAGAAAACATAATCACAGAAGCGTTAGCGAATGAAAATATTGAATCTGGATTCGATTTTGCCCTTTATAACGCCTTCACATCTGAATTCGTTGTCAAACCGCATGAAACGAAACCTGAAGACATTCTCAACAGTGAATTTGTCTTCCTCTTGAAATACAACGAAAAAGTCAGTTCCCCGCACTACCTGATCATCTATTTCCCGACGGTGCGCGGTATCGTTTTCAAGCGGATGAGCAACATTGTCATCCTCATCATGGTCTTCTTCGTCATCATCTTCACCGTGGCCTTCGTCGCGCTTTATTCGCTCTACCGCCAGAAAAAGACACAGGATGTCACCAACGATTTCATCAACAACGTCACCCACGAGTTCAAGACCCCGATTGCGACCATATCGTTGGCGTGCGAGGTGCTCGCCGACCCCACCATGTTGGCTGACAATGATATACGGGCCTCCTACGTGGAAATCATCAACGATGAAAACAACCGGTTGAAGGATATGGTGACCACCGTCTTAGAGACGGCGCAACTACGTAAGGGTCAAATCAAGATGAACATCGAACTGGTTGACATGCACGAACTTATACAAAAAGTCACCGACAGTTTCGCATTACTCATCAACTCATCAAACGGAGAGTTGACCGTTGCGTTAAACGCCGACCGTTACCAGCTATTCGGCGACCGCACCCATCTTACCAACACCATCACCAATTTGATTGAGAACGGCATCAAATACTCCGTTGACAGACCCGAGATATTGGTTAACACGCTGTCGGACGAGAAGCATTTCATCATTTCCGTTTCGGACAAGGGCATTGGCATACCCCAAACGGCGCTCGGCAAGATTTTCGACAACTTCTACCGCGTGCCGCACGGCAACATCCACAATGTCAAGGGCTACGGCCTCGGATTAGGCTACGTAAAGAAGATTGTGCAACTCCACCACGGCCGCATCGAGGTGCAGAGCGCGGAGGGCAAGGGCAGTACGTTCACGATCTATTTGCCGATAAAGACGGGGAAATAGTCATCCTGTTTGATGTTCTATCTTCGGACAACGCCATAACCAGATAATTCGCCCTCAACTTGGGGGCGAATTACAAAACATTGTGAATAAAGTAGATAGAATCTTGTTAATCTACTTTCTTCACAAGAACCCAATGTCTGTTTTCATAAACGATAATGCTCTTTCTCTTCAGCGCGGATAAAAGGTTTGTTATTTTATCAAATTTCTGATTTGGAGACAACATATCTGAAAGTTTGTTGTTCAATAGTTCATTGATTTCTTTTCGAGACGCTATTCCAAATTTAGATATATAATCTATTATCAATTTTTTGAAGTAGTCGTCATCAAAACTTCTATTTTTTATATATGAAGATTTCAAGCCTACATGTTTGGTTCTCTTCACTAAAGAGGCGGATAAGAAAATATTGGGTTTACGTCCTTCAATGTACTTTTTCTTCCTAAGATAGCTTATGCTGTCGTTTGTAATTGGTTTGTGCTTCTGTACGGCATCCAAAAGAATAATCTCAGGAAGAGATAAATCAGGATTGTTGACTAATATCTTGGCAAAGTTCTCATCTAAAATTTTTCCTTGAATAGTACATTTGACTTGCTGGGAAGAGAGATCATATTCAGGCATGGGGAAAAACCTTTTTTTCTGTTGCATATACAGTTTTCTGATACCGCCACCCTCCGTATCCACCATTTTTACGTTACGCATCGTTTCCGCCAAATGCCTGTTCCTATAGTAAGATTCGGGAATATCTTCCGTGACTATTTCTTCCACTGATGATGGGATAAATTGACCTTTATTGGAGAACACCAATTTCTCATCCATATATTCCACCACATCTATCATGCTGCTTTTAGAATAATCCTGATGTGCAATGGCGTTATTCAAAGGCTCGCGTAACGTGAAGACATCATAGCGTCTCATATCTTCTGGGAAAATATTCCCGTCGATTGTGTAAACATACTGGGTGTTTGAGATTTTGTTCCCCAATTTTTCAATAGCGAGAATCATGGGAATCGTGAAGATTTCGAAATCCACATCCTCACCACCCTCGCTTTGTTTTCTGCGATACCGTATCTTACAGACGGAAGGTGACAGATAGTATTCCGATTCTGGCTTACCCAATATAACAATAGCGGCTCGGGTAACCTTCCCTTTGATCAGGAAACCTGTTTTATTCAAGAACTTTGCATCATCCCAAGAAGCTATTTCTGCCTCTCTTTCAGGATACAATTCGGTAAACTTCTCACGCGCCTTCCTAATGGCAGTAGGTTCCAAATCATCAATTATGGCTTCAGACACAACACCTGCTGACCAGTCATCTGTTGTTAACGGCTCTGCTAAAATCGCATCCAAACGGGATTGTGTCATTTCAACCAAAGAGTCTTCTATTCTCTGCCAAGCTTTTTTGTGAGCATATACCGGACGACGGGGCTGATGTTTTGGGACGCAGATAACCCATACGGTCAAGTTTGTGTCCTCTGTAACATACTCAATTATGTCAAGACCTTCTGATGAAAGATTTGTACAATTCTCCGTTAATCGGAAAATCGCATTTTGCCGATTATAGTTGTCAAAGTTCTGAATGCCAACAATTTTAAGTGTTTTATCTTGTACACCTACAACAAGATGTCCTCCCTCCATGTTGGCAATGGCCGATACGTATGAGACAATATCATCTTTTTCTGTACCATTAAACTTGTGTTTCAGGTTTTTATACTCCTTCCACTCGCACTTGGTATTTTCCGCAGGATAATTCTCCAATAGATATTCTTGTAGTTCTTTTTCTGTCATTCTTGTGATATTTTCTTGTAACTCTTGTTAATCCGTATTTTTCTATTATCTTGACAATCAGCCAATTTACATCATTCTCTTGTTGGTTTCAACTTTTTTCTTGTTAATCCGTTACGTGTTGGATCTGTTGTAAAGGTCTGTTATTCTCCGTTCCGCATAATCCGATACGTCTCTTGTGATCAAAACTTCTGCACCCTTATTTACACCCTCACTTACTTCCTCATTTGCTCCCTCATATTACTACCTCATTTTTGGGTCACTTATCATTATTCTGATTTACAACATAATATCTTGGGACTTGTTGGTGCCGTTAATCGTATCAAGATAGTCATACGCGGCTTTTTTCAAAGTATATATTGGTCTGCCAAATTTGTCCTTTTCATACTCTTCGATAAAGCCAGCCTTTTTCATCCTCTCCACAAAATCATCCATTTTTACTCGCTCGAGACCATTGTTTGCCAATTGATGATATGTTCCAAAAAAATGAAGCATTCCATAAGTAAACTCTTCGGTATGATAATACATATCATTACTTTGAATCCATTTCGTCAATATATTTTGCTCATCTTCCGAGAATTCAATTTTGGTTGACGAGCCATTGCCATTTTCTACAATATTGCTATTTGTCCAATGCTTGCTCACATATAGCTGTAATGAATCCTCAAACTTCTTCTCAAAATCCGCTGTATTACTGAACTCACACCAAAGGGCCTCGTTTTTGATGCTTTCTTTGAAGTCCTTAATCTTCTGCAATTGTTGCGGATCAACAGACGTGATATCATCCACGGACAGCTTAAAGAACACCATCACATCTTTCCCCGCCTTTCTGTGTTCTTTAATCTCTTCTACAGTGCCGCTGATTTCTGTATCGGTAGGCGAGCCCAACCTCGTCCCGAAAATGCAGACTAACAGGTCGCTCTTCTCCACCACCTGTTCATTCAGCAACTTTTGGGGATGCTTCCCCATGGCAGGATACGAGCTGACCGACCAATGCAGCGGCAAAAGGACAATTTTACTTTGTTCGGAATGCAAACTGTTCCAATGGTTCAACACTTGGAATGCGACTTGGATTTCCTCCTCGATGTCGGAAGGGGAACCGAACATTACTTGATAGACGGTGGCGGAGTACATATATTATTTCTGTAATATTGTTCGTATCGTTTCAAAAATAGGTATAAAGTTATTCCAACTCTCCGCACTAATTGTTATCTTGTCGTGTACGATAGCTTCCGCAAAGTCGTCTTTTTTTGCTAAATGATTGTTGTCATCATCGTCATAAACAGCCTGTCCACCATTATTCTCAATCACTTTATCTTCGCCTTTTCCTTTGGGTAAAGCCAATATTAGAGGTTCGGTATTATGTTTCATGGAGTGCTTTGTAAATTCAGTTCCAAAAAATAATCTACAACCATTATCTAATTCCGTTTTGACTTCATCATCGGAATACAAATATTCAATGGATATTTTGTCTTGACCATTATTATGGCGCGTTTCTGGAATAGGAATACAAAAAGCAAAAACGCCATTGCCAAAATCACGTATGTTTTGCCCTCCACCTTCTATTGATTTAATTATCTTATCACTATCTCTATCAAAAATACCAATAATCTTATTTGAACGCGAAATCTTACCTAATTGTATCAACAAACTTTCCAAATTGCTATCCCCATCAGGTTGATTTTCATTTTCAATAACTCCAAAATCTAAATCATTAACACCTAATTTCTCTTTTGCCTTCAAAATATGTTTAATATCTGTCTTTCCCTCGGTAATAACAATAGGCTTTTGAGTATTCTTTATTTCATCCTTTAACCTTGTAAGTTGATCAGCAAATCGATGATTCTCATCAATCATCAAATTATAAACCTCAAGAAACTGTTTGTTATTTTGCGGGGAGCTTGTTATGCCGCCATTGTCTAAATCTATAATTTGCGTCCTTTCCTTTGAAACATCCGCCAATCCCATAGTCAAAAAAGGAGAATGTGAAGTAACAATAAACTGAACATTAGGAAACAAATTAAACAATTTTGGAAGGTTTTCCTTTTGTAGTCTTATATGCAGGTGCAAGTCAACTTCATCAATAAGCACAATTCCCTGCACACTTCCCAAAAAACTATTAGGCATTATTGCATCTGCCTGTCTAAGCAATTCTCCAAAACAACATATCATTGCTTTTTCACCAGATGAAAGACAGAAGAGATTTGGAGAAATAACAGAATCTGCTTTACCATTCTGTTCTGAAACAATAGCAATACGATTCGCCGAGCTGCTTCTACGTCCAATCCCTAATCTAAGAGAAGAACACTTTTTGTCTAACAACGAATTGCGAACTATAGTATTTAAATCATTCCAAATGATATATTCTGGAGTAGTATCTAAAGAAAGAGTTTGTCCTGTGGGTAATTTTTGTTCTTCCGTTGTTTTGTACACTTCCCAATCCAAAACAACATCCATCATCCAATTAGCAATTTGTCGCATACCCGAAACAACCTCAATAGGGTTTTTTAGGTAACCAGCATAGTCACTATCTTTCTTAAAATCCAAATCAACTCTATACGAATCTCCTAAATAAGATGGTAATTCGTAACGATAAGAAGGAAAATATGTCAATAGATTATTCTCAAATGCTGATGAAACAAAAGTTTCCGAATTGACATGCCAATACTTTAAATTGTTTCCATTTCCAATTTGTTCTTTAATTACACTATAGGGGATTTTGTTCTCAATTTTAATTGCATAATCGTACTCAAGTTGTGTAAAACCATTCCGAATCTCAATATAATCAGCTTTTTCTCCATTATTATTGAACCTTAAATATACAAAAGAAGGTTTTGAACCATCAATGTTATACATTGACGAAGATATCCTATAATATTTGCTTTCTTTTCCTTCAAATTCGTTTTTGTAATGCTTTTTTGCAAGTTCGTGAAAGGCATCAACTATATATGAGAGAATTGTTGTTTTACCCTTGCCATTAACTCCCATTAAAACATTGATACTTTTTTGACTAAAATCTAATTCCATTTGTCCAAATGGAGCCCGATTAACAACGATTACCTTTTCTAAATATATAGCCATATTATTGTTTTTATTTAGTCCTCTTCGTTCAACTCATCCCCCATCCGGTACTTAATATCATAGTTGATGATGAAGTCCAACTCTTCCTCCGTGAAACCGTAATGCTTTGCTAACTCCTTGTCAATTTTATCAATTAGTTTTTTCGATGCATTAACTTTGAATGATTCTATTTCAATGTCATCTTCTGCAGTATTTCTTGTTGTGGTGAAGGAGTTAGAGTCAATGTCAGATTGTAAATAATCCGACAATAAAAGTACATTATGATTTCCTAAAAGTTTAGAATCAACAGGAAAACGTTTTACAACATTGTCTGATAAATGAAACCCATCTGAGAAAGCAATATACCAAATATAAAACAAAGAGCTATTGATTAAACCAAAAATAGTTCTTTTATCTGTTTCATTTCTAAAGAACAACTTCCTTCCATGAGGTGGGGTTTCAATTATTCCATTTTTCCTATAGAAAGGTACACGCATGGCTGCTTTCATCCAATAGTTTGTTGCTTCTTGGTAATAAATGAAATCGTCATAACTGCTCTTTACAGCTAATCTGGCCAACATTGAATAGGATATAATTTTATTTAACACAGACGAATGAAAAGAAGTGTTAAATTTTGCGATACCTATTTCTGGTAAAACTAAATCTGCAGTAGTATAACGAATCTTTGAAAACAGATTTATCCTCTCTACACTATACCATCTATGTAATTTTGTGGTCATAGAGACCGCAGTCTCAGACTGATTGTTCGAAAGTAAAATTGATATTCTTTGAAATGCTCCATCAAAAAGTTTAGATGGGAATATTTCAAAATTTGCAAAAAAATTGGATTTAAAACTTGAAATAACAAGATTTCGAAGAATGTCCATCCTATTTCCGCAGGTTAAACTCAAAGGAACAATCATCCCAAAAACACCTTTGTCTCTCAAAATGATTTTACTTCTTTCTATGCAGTAAGCATATAGATTTCCACATGTAATCGTCTTATAACCAGTCAATTTGTAAATATCCGAAACAGCAACACCTTTTACCTTTTTGTTATACTCCACGTACGGTGGATTCCCAATAATCACATCAAAACCTCCGTGGTCATTAATGATTTCATAGAATTCGGCGAGCCAATGGAAGGGTTGATGAGAACAGAGCCATTGTTCATACGTCATTATCTCCTCACTGGTCGTACTCTGATAGAGTTTGCGGTTAAGCAGGTCATTGAGTTCTGACAAGTGCTCTTTTAACCAGTCTTTCACCCGTTTGAAAGCATTGGGTTCCTCAGTTTGTATCAGCTGTAACTCTTTGAACTTGCGATATGCCTCCGCCACATCACCCATCTTTTCTTGAATTAACGGACGAAGTTCAGCAGCGGCAAAGGGGTCTCCGTAGTCCAAATCATCTTCCAAAGCCTTCTCCGTGGCGTATCCCACCAACGTGTTGCCACAGCGGATATTGAAGTCAATGTCGGGCAGCGGATCCAACCCCAAGTTTTTGTCGCGCTTGTCCACATCCACCACCGCCACCATCTTCAAGAAAAGTCGCAGTTTGGCGATTTCTGTGGCCTCCACCATAATGTCCACCCCGTACAGGTTGCGCAAAATGATACTCTTGTAGATGAAATACTGGATGTTACTGCGGTATTGGTGCATGATTTCGTCCAACTCCATGCCAAACAGATCGGGATATTGTTGCTGGAACTCCTGCATCCGCGTGATACACACCTCGTAGAGCGGTTCCAAAATATTGAGCGCGGCAAATAGGAACGCACCGGAACCGCAGGTGGGATCCAGTATGGTGATCTTCTGCAACTCGGCATAAAACCGCTTTATCAATTGCGGGTCGTCCGTGGTGTTCAACAAGTCATACACAAATGAACGAATGTCGAGGTTGTAGGTAATAAAGTCGTTTATGCTCCGAATCTCGCCGTTTTCAATCTTGGACTTCACGCTTTCGTAACGCTTCAACCGTTCGATAGTTTCGCGCCAAATCTCGGTAGGCAGGGCAAACCGCTCGGGAGTGCGGTCATTCCACCGCTTGCGGCGCTCCAGTAGGTTGGGTTTGGTAGTGTCCAAACCGATGGCAATCTCTTCGGGGATTTCCAATCCAACCCCTTTCTTCACGGCATCGAAGATGTAGCGATCACCGCTCTTCTGTAGGAATTCCCATGGGGTTTGTAGGGGCAAATCATTATTCGCCCCTACGGAGGCGCATCCCCCTAATGTGGTCTCCATCAGATAAGGCAGGATGGTATTACGTCCGATATATTCGGTAATGTCCTCCTTGGTATAGTACGCACCCATCTGTGCACGGTCGTTGATATACTGCTCAAAAATGTAACCCAACACGTCAGGGTTAATGTCACGTCCTGTGGCGGTGATGCGGTCGTCGAGATGCCAGTGCCATTTGTCGAAAAAGTCGAACAAGCTGATGAAGGCATCGTCGGCAATGTCCAAATCTTTGTAATCCAGTTCCAATTGGTGTACATCAAACATGCCGCCGTTAAGGTAAGGTATGCGGCCATAGATATCCTCAAATGTCGAATCATGCTTGGGCGCATTTAAGCCGCCATGAAAAAGGGTGCGGAGAAATCCTTTGTAGAACGAGGTGAAAAAGGTTGGCTGCGTGCTTTTCAAACTGCGAGACGCAGTTTGCTCCCTGTGCCATTCCAACTTGTGCCGGAGATAGTCCACATCACCGTCCAAGAATCCCTTTTTCTGAATGAAATAACAGAACATCAACCTGTTAAGCATTACCGAAGTGTACCATTGCTTATTGCGGTTATCTTTGTCGGCTATATGATCATCAATGCCGGAAATGAACTTGGCAAAGATGGCATGTTCCTTCTTAAAGCCTGTATAAAAGTCCTTGGTGATTTTCTCCGAATTAATGATAAAGGCTGAATGTACACGCCCAACCACATCTGTGATGGTTGTTTTCTCGTCCAAGTCAAAGGCAAAACTCTCCACTTTCTCAAAAAGAAAACCGGCAGCATCAGCATTGGCGTATTCCACTAACACAATGTCACGCTTCTCCACTTTTTTCACAGGAACCGCCCATAGATGGTGCGAACTATTCGGAATATAGAAGATGCAGATGTAATCGTTTGCAGAGCGTCTCAAACGAGTGTCTATCTTCTTGCACAATGATGCAGGCGGAATACTCTTCGCCTCGCATGTGAGCACCTGGAACCCGTTTCGTTCAGCGATTTGTTCAAAATGGTAAGTGGAATCGTCCATGTCCATTTCAAAATCAGTTTGCCCATGCGGGTTGTTCCACCCCAATTCGCTGATAAAAAGTTCACGGAAATCGGATTCCGCAATCAGCTGGTTAAAGACTCGTCTGTTCATTTCTATTATGTTTTAGGGACGCATACAAATCGTCACTGCCTTGTTATTAATCATTCTTTGAAAGCCCCATCGAACAAATGATGACAGGGTCTCTATGTTTGGTTTTGTCTTCATCAACACGACAAAGGTTGCCATTTTTGTACATTTCAATGACCGTATCCACTATGTCGTCGTTTGAGCTATTGGTGCGCATCATGCGGCCAAGAATAAATCTCGAATTATCCAACAACGGATAGTTATAAACTTGATCTATAGCAAATTTCAGAGGCTCCTTCTTGTCTTGGTTGAAAATATCGTCAGGTTGCTGCAAATAATGGTTCAACAAATCATACACCTTCCGTTTGGTGCTGAAGCGGTTACCCAAAATGCCACCTACGCCAACATTTTCGTTTTTGATTCCTTTGACAGCCTTTTGAACCAACTCCAGATGGTTGTCTTGAGGTTCCAAACGTGGCTCATCAACAGAGCACGCCATGGCCTGCAGGATGCGCCGTTGCGACTGGCTGACGATTTCACCCTTTGAATTATACCACGAGAGCACATCAAAATCGTTGTATGTTCTGGCGTATGTAATCACACCGTCCTCATTAGGCGATATGGCTCTTTTCGTTGAATAGACAATATTGCTCAACGCGGGAATGATCTGTTTCAGTTTTGGATTGGCATCTGTAGCGTTTTTCCAAATCTGATAGGCTTGTGATCCGAGATCCACTTCCGTATCCTCTTCATCCTCGTCCAAGCTTCCGCTTTTCTCGTTGTACATGTCGCGAAGGTTTTGTTCGTTGCCTTCAAAAAAGATCTCATCACTGCCTACAATGCCAGCATTTTCATTGATGCGGTCATTGAGACGAGCGCGTAACCGGATAATTTCTTCCACTTGATCCGCAGGGAAAAAAGAGTAACAATAGATTTGTTCAGCCTCCTGCCCAATGCGGTCCACACGACCAGCGCGCTGAATGAGACGGATAATAGCCCAGGGAAGGTCGTAGTTGACGATAACATGAGAATCCTGCAAATTCTGACCCTCACTGAGCACGTCGGTGGCAATCAGCACACGTAGCTCATTTTCGGATGCCACATCAACCTTGTTACTGATTGGAGAGAACCTTTCCACAATGGCAGTAGGATTCTGAGAATTGCCCGTGGCTTTGGCCAAAGACTTCACACCTCTGTTTTTCAACTGATTGTATATATAATTGGCCGTGTCGGAATATTGTGTGAAAACAATCACTTTTTCTCCCTTATGCGTGCTATTCAGTAACACTTCCAGTTCATTTAACTTTTGGTCTGTGGCAGGATTCCAGGCATCACAAAGTTCAATCATCTTTATCAACGTATCACAATCATGCTGAAGCTGTTGTTTCAGTGTTCTTTTGAAGTATTTTGAATCAATCCATTGCACATTATTCTTTCCCACCAAACTGCTGTAATAAGTTTCTGCTTTTTGCATATAGAATTCCATGTTTTTAGGAAATTCCATAAGTTTGTTGCCAGATACACGTTCCTCCTCTGCGTCATCATGGTGAAAAATGTCGTTGATATCCGTGTCCTCGAGATAATCTTCAGGAAATGTATTCTCATCGCTGATTGGCAATTTCAACTTGTTATCGATTGCGTATATAAACACGGTATTGCGAAGAATATGGCGGAACAATGTTAGAAGGAAAGCAAAACCGCTACTGTCGATACGCTTAAAGAAAGTGCTTTTACAGAATCCCATCATACGTGAGCCTGCACGTGATAGATTCTCTATCAGATTTTTCTCATATGGAGCTGCTGTTTCAGCTTTCTTCTCATCAATATAGTGTATTAGGCCGTATCGAGGCAGCTTAAGACTCTCCATCATACCAATCATCTCCTCAGAATACAGTCGGCTGTATTGGTCCCCTGTTACGGTTTTAAACTTGATGGCCTTCGGCATTCTATCCGGAAAATACGACTTGGTACCATCATTGAATTTCAAATACTTTCGTCCATTTACTGGATCTGTCTTGGCATAATTCTCCTTGATAAACGTGCGTGTGCGCCGAACCAAAAACAACTTCATCAACTCTTGCCAATCTTCTGGACATTCGCTACGCTCAAACGCTTTGATGCTGCGGATAAAATCCTCATGCCGTTCCGCAAATCCTCTTTCACCGCCCAGTTGTCGGATATATGCCTCAGGACGAATACCCAGATCCATATCATCATCCACAAAGAGACGCAACTGGCTACTCAAATCTTGAAAATGCTTGTTATAGGGCGTTGCCGTAAGCAATAGGACCTTACAATCCTGCTTTTGGATAAGTTCCCTAATGTTACGATAGCGGACACCTTGGTTATTCCTTAAATTGTGGCTCTCATCAACTATAATCAAGCGATAGTAACGGGCATTGTCCACATCAATAGGTTTTGCCATGGACATAATATCCGCCTTAAGGTCATAATCTTTCCTATATTTTGCCCACATATCTTGCAAATTAGCAGGACAGATGATTAGCGTATTGCTACCGAAGCTATTTTCATACATCTTTGCAATGGCACAGGCAGTTATGGTCTTTCCTAAACCAACCACGTCGCCAATCATGGCACCACCACGCTTTTCATTGTTCAAATGTCTTGCCGCGATTTTAACTGCAGTCTCCTGAAAATCAAAAAGGTCTTTCTTAAATTCAGGTGGGATGACAAACTCCTTGATTCCTGCACGAGCTTCCTCACTCAAATGGTATGCCGTTTTCAAATAGATATAATAAGGTGGGATCTCATTCTCTCCCGCCCAACTGTTATCAATGATATCGGCAAGCTCTTGTGAAATATCAAGGCAGAATTTGTCTTCCCAACGGTCATCAAACCAACGTGACAATTTTTCAGCGCTGTCGCTGTCTCCAAATTCGGCATTCAATTCACCTTGCTTGGTCAAACCCGAATAGGTCAGATTACTGCTGCCCATGATAGCCTGAATCTTGTTAAAATTATCATCAGGACGATGGGCAAGATACAATTTTGCATGAAGAGGTTCACGAAGATATAACTTGACGCAGACCTTGCCATCTTTCAATTGTGCTGAAAGCCGACGGAGAGTGAACTCATCTTTTTTCGATGGCAAACCCAATAAAAGCTGCCGCCTAAAATCCCGCGCGATTTCCAACTTGCATTGTGCAACATAATTGGAATCAGGTCGATCCGTTTCTGTATATAATTGTCTGATCAATTCCTCAGTTGGACGATGCATTCCGATCAACAAACGACAAATTCGGAACATTCGTTTATCATTCTCGTATACGTAATCGCCACTTAATGAGTCAATTTGATCCACCACAAGATCCCATCCCCTCAAGTTAAAATAACCCACACAGAAGTCCACACGTTTCACCCCTAGATTTGAGATGATACCTTGAAGTCCTTCGGTGAAGTTTGTATCGATGTTGTCATATATTCTGGCCATGTTTCGTATTATTTTATAGTGGTTAAAAATCGCCCAAAACCATGCTGTAAGAGTTGCCTTCGGAAAGCTCCTGATAGAGGAGATGGAGTGCTGCAATGGAGAAAAAGCCTGTTACAATATCCAATTGTCCGAATCTCCCAGTGGGGTCAGTGTAAGTCAACAGAGTATCCCAAACAGTCTTAATATTTGGGCTTGAACCGTAGCTTTGTTTGTTGTCAATTATCATAATATGCGCTGGTTGCTTTTCTTGAACGTGATTCTTTTTTCCGCCGCAAATATAATAAAGATTGCAATACCCTGCGCACGGAATTTTCCTGAGAAACTAAGAAAAAATCAATCAATGAGGAGCCATATTAGGTCTCCAGAATCGATTTAAAACAACGTAGAGACGCGGCGCGCCGCGTCTCTACATTTGTTATACAGATATCTGTCTCTTATTTCCCAGCCTTGATCGCAGCCTGCGCAGCCGCAACGCGGGCCACGGGCACGCGGTACGGGGAGCAGGAGACGTAGTTGAGACCGGTCTTGAAGAAGAACTCCACGGAAGCGGGATCGCCGCCGTGCTCGCCGCAGACACCGCATTTCAGGTTCTCACGACTGGAGCGACCGAGGGCAACACCTTTCTCCACCAATTGGCCGACACCTTCCTGATCGAGGGTGTTAAACGGGTCGGCGGGGATGATGCCTTGTTCAGTATAAGCCTTGACAATCTTGTTGACGTCATCGCGGGAGAAACCGAAGGTCATCTGTGTCAAATCGTTGGTACCGAAGGAGAAGAACTGCGCTACCTTAGCGATTTTGTCAGCCACAAGGGTGGCGCGAGGAATTTCGATCATCGTGCCATAGAGGTAACTGATCTCCACACCGAATTTCGCCTCCACCTCTTTCTTGACGCGGTCGGCAATGGCTTTCTGATGCTCCAACTCCTTAACATTGATGGTCAGCGGGACCATGATTTCCAGATGCGGGTCGTTGCCTTCCTTCATCAGCTCAGCCGTGGCCTGAAACAGAGCGCGGAACTGCGTTTCGGTGATTTCGGGATAGACGATACCCAGACGCACGCCGCGCAAGCCCATCATCGGGTTGATTTCGTGGAGGGCGTCTATACGTGACTTCAATTCTGAGAAATCCATGCCGCGCTCTTGTGCCAATTCACGCTGTTGAGGCTCCTCAGACGGTACAAACTCGTGCAACGGCGGATCCATCAGACGGAAAGTCAGCGGTTTACCATCCATTACTTTCAAGGTTCCCTTCGCGGCCTCGCGAATGAAAGGTTCGAGTTCCTTAAGGGCGGCCACACGTTCTTCAGTCTCTTTGGCAAGAATCATATTGCGCAACTTCACAAGAGGTTCTTTGCCGTCTTCGCCGTAGAACATGTGCTCGATACGGAACAGGCCGATGCCTTCAGCGCCGAAACGAACTGCGTTGGCGGCATCCTTCGGGGTGTCGGCGTTGGTGCGGACACCCATCTTGCGATATTTGTCCACGTATGCCATAAACTCCTGGAACAGAGGATCTTTCTCAATTTCAGGGGTAATAAGGGGCATCTCCACCGCATAGACTGCTCCGAGAGTACCGTTCAGGGAGATGGTGTCGCCTTCCTTGAAAGTCTGATTGCCGATGGTGACTTCCATCTTCTCGAAATTGATGCTAATCGCAGAACATCCCACGATGCAGGACTTACCCCATCCACGAGCCACGAGGGCGGCGTGAGAGGTCATTCCACCGCGAGCGGTAAGAATACCATTGGCGGCACGCATACCTTCCACATCTTCGGGGTTGGTCTCTTCGCGAACCAAAATATTGGCAATCTTTTGGGATTTGTACTCCATAGCCTTCTCGCTCGTCAAAGCGATTTTGCCGACGGAGCCGCCAGGACCGGCAGGAAGACCCTTGGCGAGGGACTTGTGTTGTTTCTCCACATTCGGATCGAGGACAGGGAGAATAAGTTCAATGATCTTGTCGGCGGGGACACGCATAACGGCCTCTTTCTCGTCAATCCAACCGTCGTGCAGCATATCGAGAGCCATTTTGACAGCGGCACGGCCTGTGCGCTTGCCAACACGGCACTGCAACATATAAAGTTTGCCCTCTTGGATAGTGAATTCGATATCCAGCATATCTTTATAATGGTTTTCCAAGATATTACGAATCTCGAAAAGTTCCTTATAGGTGTCGGGCATCAACTCCTGCATTGAGTGGAGGTGTTTGTTCTGCTCGTTCTTCGTGTCATCATTCAGGGGGTTGGGAGTACGGATACCGGCCACCACATCCTCGCCCTGGGCGTTGACTAACCATTCGCCATAAAATTTGTTATCGCCGGTGGCGGGGTCGCGGGTGAACGCAACGCCGGTGGCGGAGTTGTCACCCATATTGCCGAACACCATGGCCTGCACATTGACGGCCGTACCCCAGTCATCGGGGATGCCCTCAATACGACGGTAAGAAACGGCTTTCTTGCCATCCCAGCTCTTGAACACGGCCTTAATACCGCCTTCGAGTTGGGCAGCAGCGTCATCCGGGAAATCAGTGCCGAGCACTTCTTTAACCTTATTCTTGAAATTCTCGGCCAAAACCTTGAGTTCATCAGCCGTAATCTCAGTATCACTCTTATAGCCCTTGGCTTTCTTGAATGCGTCAAGCATGTCATCGAGTTGTTTGCGGATGCCACCGACATTGGGATCAGCTGGCTCAATGCCTTCAGCCTTCTCCATCACCACATCGGCATACATCATGATCAGACGACGGTAGGAATCATAGACAAAACGGGGGTTGTTGGTTTTCTTAATCAATCCAGGGATTGTCTTGGAGCAGAGACCGATATTGAGGACCGTATCCATCATGCCGGGCATGGAGCTGCGGGCACCGGAACGACAGGAGACCAACAAAGGATTCTCCGCATCACCATATTTGAGGCCCATAATGGACTCCACATTCTTCATACCTTCCCAAACCTCGTCCATAAGTCCCTCGGGGAGCTGACAGTTGTTGGCATAGTAAGCCGTGCAGCATTCCGTCGTAATGGTCAGACCTGCCGGGACGGGCAAGCCCAGTAAGCACATTTCAGCCAAGTTGGCGCCTTTACCGCCCAACAAGTTCTTCATGTCCGCTTTGCCTTCGGCCTTTTTGCCGCCGAAAGTGTAGACATACTTCACATCATTCTTTGTCATTTTCAAACAGTTTTGAACAAAATTAAACTTCTTAAATTCGGCCGCGAAAATACAAAAAAATCATGTACGAATCCTGCTTCTTTCCATTTATTTTTCATGTCACTTTCACACCCAGCAGGGTTACAAAAAAAATCATAACACCCACCACATCAAAAAAAATGTATTTTTGCATCTTTATTTAAAATGCTTATGGCAAGACGGCTATTTTTTCCATTGATAACCAACTTTTTACTGATGATAGCAGGGGGTATACAGACAATACGGTTGCGACTGGCGTCGCGCCGACCCCGGCTGGCAACGGAGAACACCTTACGTAAGATTCTGAATGTCAGCAAGAACTCCGTCTACGGAAAGGAACACTATTTCAGGGAGATCCTCGCCGCCCCTACCAGCGGGGAACTTTTCGCTCTTTACCAGCATTTAGTACCCCCAAATGATTTCGAGGCACTCCGCCCATACGTGGAACGGCACAAGAACGGTGAGCGGAACGTACTGTTTCCGGGCCGTCCAATCATGTACGCGACTACTTCTGGGACCACCTCCCAGCCCAAATGGGTGCCCATGACTCGCAAATATCTGAGGGATGTGTACGGAAAAATGTCCAATGTGTGGGTGTGGAACTTTGTCAAGCACCGCCCTTACGCCCTTGCGGGGCATATTTTCGCCATTGTGGGCAAAGAATGCGAAGGCTATGCGCCCGACGGCACCCTCTACGGTTCTGTGAGCGGCGTGCTGGTGCGCGACCTACCCCGTATCATCAAACGTCGCTACACCTCCCCCGCCAGTGTGATGTCCATCGAAGACTATGCCGCTCGCAACTACACTCTCATGCGTCTGGCTATCCAACATTGGGACGTAACCCTTTGGGCCACCGCCAACCCGTCCACTATCTTGGAACTGCAACGTTCTGTAGATGAGAACCTTGACACAATGATCGACGACATTGAGCACGGCACCCTGACCGACAAATTCGACATTGCGCCTGAAATCCGTGAAGAACTGCGCTCCTACATGAAACCCAAGCCCGAGCGTGCCCAAGAACTCCGGCAACTTCGCGACGAGCACAACGGACATATTCTCCCCAAGCACTACTGGCCCAAACTTCAAATTCTCAGCACATGGAAGTGCGGCAACACCAAGATCTACATGGAGAAATATCTCGACCACTTCGACTTTGACCAGACGTTCTACCAGGAACTCGGCTATATCGCCACGGAATGCCGTTTCGGATTCTCCTTGGACGACTCTAACGAATCGGTGATGTTCCCGCACCTGCACTATTACGAATTCGTTGCAGAAGAGGAACTTGAGTCGCCGAACAAACATTTCCTCCAGCTCGACCAGTTGGAAAAGGGGCACCGATATTGCGCATACGTCACTACATACGCCGGGCTATTCCGCTACAACATGAATGACCTTATTGAGGTGGGCGGGAAATATGAAAACACCCCGACCATCCACATGGTAAGCAAGATAAACGGCATTGTTTCGCTCACTGGCGAGAAACTCTACGAGCCCCAGTTCATCGATGCGGTCCGCAAGGCAGAAGAGCAGACCCAAATCAAAACGAAGTTTTTCGTCGGTTTCGCAGATGTGAGCCAATCCTTGTACCATTTCTACTTCGAATTCGAAGATCAGGAGACCACACAGGAAACCGCCAACGACTTCGCCAAAGTTGTGGATGAAATCCTTTGCCAAATCAACATCGAATATGCATCGAAACGAGCCAGTTTCAGGCTGCACGAGCCTATCGCGCACCGTCTGATCGATAACGCCTATTCTCGTTTCAAGGCGGCATGTTTGTCCGACGGCATGCGTGACGGCCAGTTTAAGTTCAACCAGTTGATGCAGGATGAGACCCGTCGCAGCAAGTTCCAAGTGCTGATTATCGGCGAAATGATTTCAAATGTGCAACACAACGCCATGGTGCGCCGCGCCAACCGAACAGACCGGAAGCGGGCGCGTCAAAAGCGAATCGAAGAACGCCGTCAGGCACGGATGCAACGCCGCGCACAACGTTCAAACCCGCTACAGGATTCGGACAAAAAAAGCGAATAAATTAAAAACAAGGATATTGACCTTCATTGGCCACTGTAACCCTATCACGCGCTAACTTCTTCCTAAGGACTTGAACCCATTCGCCACAATCACCGCATCGTTACGAACGCTGTAATTCCTAACGTAGAGTTCCTCCGTGCGGGCAAGCATTTCATCTGAGAAGGTGCATTCCTGATAGGCATCGGCGGGGTGGAGAACCCCTTCGGGAAGCGCATCTTCAGCCTCTGCCGACAACAGTTTCACCCCCACCCAACTCTTACGGCCCTTTAACACAGCAAAGAGATTGCGCACAAAAGCCCCTTTTTGGTTTACAAACCATATATCCAAAGGAAGAAAAAGCAACAGCAGTAACGACGTTGTGATATCGAATGCCCGTTTGCGACGGCGGTTGCGCGGCTGGTAGAGCGGCTGCAAGGGAATTGTGTATAGGTCTTCGGCGGTGAAGATGGCATTTCCGCCAATCAGCGAAAACGTGTCTTCGGGAGCAATCTTGAACTCCACAGGTCTATCCTGCAGACGGTTCATCCACTCGATAATCTGATCGGCAGGGATGTCACGGGCACAGAAAATCGCCTCGTTGATGTGGTATATGGTCAGAAGGTCCGGCAGGTCTTCGATTCGGCCGATATTCAGATGGTGCTCGTTTTCTGTGGGTTGTGTCATGATCAGTCCTACGAACTCGCGAGGTGTATTCATCGACTGCACCATTCCGAGCACGCGCTCGGCTTCTTGAGGGCCACCCACAATGGCGATGCGTTGTCGCATGCGACGGGCGTCCACATCCAAAATACGCCACCGTACAAGCAGATAGCGCAGAAAGTTGACGACAAACAACGCCCACACCGCACCCATCACGACCACCGCACGAGAAAACCGCATGGTTTCTGGCAAAAGGGCGTATATCAACAAGATGACGACACCTCCGATAATGACTCCCCGATTGAGTCGGGATCGGTTCAACGGCTTTCGGTAACCACCGTTAAGCCAAATCGACAACTGCCAAAGCAAGGTATAGCCGGGCAGCACCGCATAAAAATAGTAGTCAGGGAAGGAAGAGTCGCGCTGAAACAGCACCGTGTGCTCCCAATATTTCGACAGGGCGAACAAACCGGCAAAGACAAGGATAAAATCCAACAACGGCAATAAAATCTTGCCGAAAATTCGTTTGATGGCCGCCAGGGATGCGCGGAACCAGATGGCGGCATCCACCGCGATGTTGAAAATTTTTGCATTGTTGGCCGAAAAATGCTTCCGCGCGAAAATCTGCATCGCCTTATAGAAGACATACACATAATTCAGACTCCCCTTCTTGGTGCTTTCTCCCTTATAGTGGATAATGCGCGTCTGCGGGAAATAATAGTTCTTGTATCCGCCTTTCAATATTCTATATGACAAATCAATATCCTCGCCATACATGAAATAGTCCTCGTCGAGGAGCCCCACTTGGTCGAGCACAGACCTGCGCATCATCATGAACGCACCCGAAAGGACCTCCACCTCATGTGTTTCGTCCTCGCCGATATAAGTGGCATGATAGGCACCGAACTTCTTCGATTTGGGAAAGAGTTTCGACAACCCGAAAAGCTTGTAAAAGGAAGACGAGGGATAGGGAATTCCCCGTTTGGATTCGGGGAGGAAACGTCCCTGCCCATCCACCATTTTCACGCCGAGACCACCGCAATCGGGAGTTCGGTCCATAAAGCCGACACATTTCTCGAAAGTATCCTCCTCCACCAGCGTATCAGGGTTGAGCAGCAGAACATATTCACCGGAAGAGACTCGGATAGCCTGGTTGTTGGCCTTGGCGAATCCCACGTTTTCAGTATTCTCGATTAGCCTCACCTGCGAGAAACGCGATTTCACCATTGACACGGAATTGTCCACCGAATGGTTGTCCACCACAATAATCTCCCCTTCAATGCCTCGCATAGCTTTCACCGCCGACGCGAGCGCCTGCTGCAAAAACGCCGAAACGTTGTAGTTTACTATGATGACACTTAACTTCAAATTAAGGAATAATCATAATTCAGCATTAATAGTATGCCAAGACGGTTTTCTTCGAGACGACTTTATCCCCTTTGTTAACCGCCAAAACAACGTCTTTGGGGAGAAAGATGTCCACCCGGGATCCGAATTTTATCATGCCGACCTCATCGCCTTGCTCCACTTTGTCGCCGACTTCGGGATAACTGATAATGCGCCGGGCTACAAAACCCGCAATCTGACGGAAAAGGACTTCAACCTCCTCGTTACGCACCACGATGGTGTTATGCTCATTTTCGACCGAAGATTTCGGCAGTTTGGCCAACGCGTATTTGCCCGGATGATAAGCCGTATAGGAAATATCACCGGAAATCGGATAACTGTTCACATGCACGTTATTGATTGACATGAAAACGGAAATCTTCATCCGTTCATCCTTGAAATACTCATGTTCGAAAGCTCTTCCCACATACACAATCGTTCCGTCGGCGGGAGAAAGAACTCCGTTGTCCACCACATTGACGACGCGCGTGGGAACGCGAAAAAAACGGACTATCAAGATGCCCAAAGTGAGCATCACGGCGAAAAAAATCAGGTTAACCCACCACAAATGCGCCAAAAGCAACACATAGAACAACGATGTCAGCGCAATCGTGATCAGACTGACAATAATGATCAGCTTTCCCGCCTCATGGAATCTCATACCTACCACGGCCGACTACTTTTTATACAGAATGTACGTATGGGTGGGAACGTTGTTCTCGGAGGAAACGGTCACAAACTGACGAGGATAGTGTTTGTCGTTCATGTAATGCAAACCCTCGTAGTTATAGGTGATATCCACAACTTTTGACATCTGACCGGCAACCATCGTCTCTATATGCTGGCTCACCGGAAGGTTAAGGTAGTAACCTTGCATGTCAGCGTATGCAAACGGCAGCCCATAGAAGGGGTTATAGGATTTTAGATCGTATTCGAAGGTATGTGTCACCACCGTCTGAGCGATGGGGAATTCCTCCACATACGTAGCTAAATTCTCGTACTGCTTGTTTTTGCCAGGAGCATAAGTAAAGCGCTTCACGGAATAGAGCATCAGGTCTTTCGAATCACTATTTTGGCAAATCTCGGCGATTTGCTCATAGTTTCCGAACACTTTGTCGTACAGCGGATGGCTTTTTGCGCTTTTCCAAAAATATTGGTCATAAAATTCCCGGTCATACATTTCCTCAATATAATCGATACGGCCGCGGGCCTTGTCTTTCTTGTCCGTACGGCGATGAACCGTATATTCCAGACGCACCTCACCATCAATCATGTAGGTCATCTTGTCCAGCAAACGGTTGGTCCATTGGAGATCAATCGTTTCGGTGTAGTCTTCGCCGACATGCACAATCTTGCTTACCGTATTGTCTTTATTGTATGAAAAATCAAACGAATAGAGACTGTCGACAATAATCTGCTGGAGTTGTTTGCCTTTATCGTCGTATACATAAACCTCGTTGGGGCTGCCCACATCGCTGCGATACCAGATTTTGCTGATCTTGCAGGTAGGATTGTAAATTTCCTCGTCGGGTTTGCAGGAGGTGAAAGCCACAGCCACAACCGCCATGATAAAGAGAGGTAATAAATATTTTTTCATATTGCGCAATTTTTCAAAATACGGCGGCAAAGATACAATTTTTTTTGTGAATTGTAATTTGTGATTTTGTAGAGACACAAAATTATGCCTCTCAATCAAAAAGCCTCGGCATTGAATCCTTCGGCTCGCAGTTTCAAAACAATCCGGTCCAGATAGGTTTTGTCGAATTTGTGGAGTTGCAGCGCGGGCGTCTCACGGTCGAGGGAGTAGATGACGATGCGCTTGGGATGAATGCGGCGGATGCGCGCCAGCCACTGCGACCACTCAGGCTCCACGGAGTTGTCGAATGCCCTACCCTCTCGCTCGCCACTAAAAAAGAGCGTCTGGATGATGACATTGCCGTTGAAGGTGCAGAGTTGGTCGGTAACCTGCTCGATATCCACAGGCACGATAGGCGCGTTCACGGTGTCGAGCATCGTTTGGGTGCCTGCATCCAGCTTCAGCATCGGGTTTTCGATGCGCTTAAGGGCAGCCACAATTTCGGGACGGTAAAGCTGAGTGGCATTCGACAGACAGGTAATCACCGCCTCGGGATAGTACTTGTCGCGAAGGACAATCAACCGGTCAATCACCTGATCGAACCAAGGATAGAGCGTTGGTTCGCCGTTCCCGGAAAAGGTGATGCTGTCGACCGGAATATTTTTTTCGTAACAATCTGACAATTTGTGTTCTATGGCCTCCATAACCAGTCCAAGAGGGTGCGGTGCACGGGCGTTGAGGTTCTTCTCAAGCGTCCATCCGCACTCGCAATAGAGACAGTTGAACGTGCAGATTTTCTCATCCACGGGCATGAGGTTGATGCCCAGCGACTGGCCCAGCCGCCTGCTGTGTATTGGCCCGAAGGCGATGGATTCCCAGAGAAAGGTGCTCATTTTGGTTTAAGGGTTTATTGGTTTAAGGGTTTATAACCCCACACTGCGGCATCGCCTTGTGTGGGGTTATTTGCGCTACCGAGCTCTTGCCCCTGACGGGGCTGCTTAAGGAAGAGGTCTTCTTGATATTCCCCGCACTGCGGCATCGCCTTGTGTGGGGTTATTTGCGCTTCGCGCGTCTTGCCTCTCCGAGGCTGCTTAAGGAATATTCAGCATTCAGCATTCTGCATTCAGCATTGATCATTGATTACTGTACTTCACGACCTCTTCGGAGAAGAAGTCAAGTTGGACGCCGGCCTGGCGGAACATCTCTTCGGATTCGGCTCCTGCGTGGTACTTGTTGGCGCAGACCACGCGGGTGATGCCGCAGTTGATGATGAGCATGGCGCAGGTGCGGCAGGGGGTCATGCGACAGTAAAGAGTGGCGCCGTTGAGGGAGATTCCCAGTTTGGCAGCTTGGCAGATAGCGTTCTGCTCGGCGTGCACCGTACGTACACAATGCTGTGTGACCGAGCCGTCCTCATGAACGGTCTGCTTAAGCTGGTGTCCCACCTCGTCGCAGTGCGGCAGTCCCTTGGGCGCGCCCACGTAGCCGGTAACCAAAATCTGGCGGTCGCGCACCACCACGCAACCACTGCGGCCGCGGTCACAGGTGGCTCGTTTGCTCACTGTGTCAGCAATTTCCATGAAATACTCGTCCCAAGATGGACGCACGTACTTTTTTTCTTCCATAATCCAAATTCTTTTCGCCCGCAAAAATACACTTTTTGTTGATAAATTGTTTATAAGTTTTGCCTATCCAATGTGCCCGACTTTATTGAAGAAGTTATACTTTTGTCGTTTGTTTTTATAGAATAATTATTCATCAAAATAAATCATTATGAAAAAAGCATTACTATTTCTGTTTGTGGCGGTTTTGATGCTGTCTGTGCGGGGTTTCGCGCAGAACAACTGCAACGCGCCCACCAGTCTGACAGCCTCGTTGCACGCTCCAGAGTGGAACAATGTTCTGCTCAATTGGAATGCAGCGGTGGATTCCACGCAACAAGACATCATGTGGTCCACCACCACCTATTCAACCCGTATCGGCGGCGGTGAGGATGTCGCGCTTGATTTCACAGGTGCGATACGTTTCACCCCGACAGAGTTGGCCACCCACTCAGGCCAATACCTTACCTCGGTGTCCTTCATCCCCGGTGAGAGCCAAACGGTGTGTACCTACTACGTGATGGTTTGGCAAGGCGGAAGCGTGACCAACGACACCATCTTCAATCCCGGTACTCTGCTGGTGAACCAGCTCATCACCACCCCGCTGACCGTCAACACCATCAACACCATTCTCCTCGACACAGCCTTGCTGATCAATGTCACGCAGGAGCTGTGGATCGGTATCCGTTGTGATTGCTCGGCCGGATATCCGCTTGGCGCCAGCAACAACACGGCTGTTTTCAACTACGGCGACCTGATTGCGGTTAACGGGACCACCACGATATGGGAGACCCTTTCCGGAGGAGATGCCTCTTCCCAACTCGCCCCTTACAACTGGCTGATCATCGGTCATTTGCAGACCGCCGACAATATTCTCTCCGGTTACAAACTCTACCGCAACGATGCGTTCCTCGCGAATGTGAACGCCACGGCCTACCTCGACAGCGTGGCTTTCGGCGATTATACTTATAATGTAACGGCCAATTACCTCAGCGGCTGCGAATCCGCTCCGATTTCCGTTTCCGTCTCCATGAATGCGAACCCCTGCCTCGACTGTCAGGACACCGTGATTGTTGACGGATCCATAAGCACCAGTTATCTACTCCCGCTCAACACTTTCTACAACTATTCGTATAGCCAGCAGATTTACACGGCGGCGGAACTCGGCACCATCACCGGCGCCATCAACTGTATTTCCTTCCAGTATATATACGGCACTCCGCAAAACAAGAACATCGTTGTTTATATGGGCAACACCAACAAGAGCAGTTTCAGCGGCGGGGACTGGATTCCCGTGAACGAAATGTTCCAAGTATTCAACGGTACGGTGAACTTCACCGATGCTGCCCCCGGCAACTGGGTGAACATTCCGTTTGACATTCCTTTCGAGTATGACGGCACAAGCAACATTGTGGTGGCCGTGCTGAACAACACAGGCAGCTATGTCACCAGCTCCAATCCGACCTTCAACGTGCATACCGCCAGTTCTAAGAGCCTGTATCTCTATAACGACAGCAGCCCCTACAATTTAGGTTCTCTCGGCGCAGGCACTATAGGCACCTATCGCAACAACATACGTTTCTTAGTGGGCGATCCGGTGACCTGTCCGATGCCCACGCACTTCACAGTCAGCGGAGTCACGTCCGATGCGGCCAATTTCTCATGGTACTCCAATGAATCACACAACGGCTACGAGCTGGTGATTGTGCCGGAAGGCAGCACGCTAAACAACGAAACACCGGTTACGGTGAACGACACTTTCTATGCAGCCACTCAGTTGATTTCCAACACGAACTACACGGTGTATGTACGCGCCAACTGCGGCGGCGGCGACAACAGTTTCTGGAACATGCAGACCTTCAAGACAATGTGCGAGCCGGCGACGCAACTGCCCTACGTTATGGATATGGAGGGTGTAGGTACCGGCAGCGGCCACATTCCGGATTGTGCGGAAATAGGCATCGGCACCGGCTATACGAACTATCCGTATGTCTACGGCACTTACCACCATTCCGGCAGCGGTGCCCTCTACTTCTATTCCTACACGCCGAACTCCTCGATGATCCGCTTCCAGGGTCTCGACCTGACGAACAACACCGACCCGTTGGTGATGCGTTTCTGGGAGTACAAGACCAGTGAAGGCTACGGTTACATCCAGGCCGGCTACATGACCGACCCGACCGATTTCAGCTCTTTCGTCTTGCTGAAAACCGTCTATCCGAGCGATGTGGCCACCTCCACGTGGGAGGAAATCACGTTTGCCCTTCCCGAGGCGGTGAACGGCCAGGTGATTTACCCGACGTTCTATTGTCCGTTCGCTCCCGGCAGCACCTCCAACTATGTCTATATTGACGACCTCACCATTGAGCCCGGGCAGACCTCCTGCATGGTTCCGCACAACATGCAGTTCACCAACATAGGCGGCAGTTCCGCTATGGTGTCCTGGGTTCCCGACGCGACGGTTTCCGGCACGGAGACTTACCACGTGGAATACACGGAGGCTGGCACCGAAAACTGGCAGAGTGTGACCACCACAGCAAGCTATAGTCTTATCGGCGGTCTCACCCCGCAGACGCAGTACGATGTGCGTTTGTTTATGGACTGCGACGCGGACGGCTACAGTGATACATTGACAGGTACCTTCACCACCAACTGTCTGGCTGGCGGCGAGCTCGCCATCGGCAACGGCACCACCACCTCATCCTACTTCCCCACCTATAGCTGCTACAACTACAGCTACACACAGCAGATTTTCCTCGCCGGCGAACTGAACGGCCCGACAGCTATCACATCCGTTGCTTTCGACGCCACCTCCATCGTGTCCAGCTCCCGTCACATCAGCATTTACCTGATGCACACCTCGGCGGCTTCCAGCGACTGGCTCACCCCCACCAACGCGCAATTGGTATACAACGGCACAGCCAACCTTGTCGTAGGATGGAACACGTTCAATTTCACGACCCCGTTCCAATACAATGGTTCTGACAACTTGGCCATGATTATCATCGACTCCACCGGTTCCTACAGCTGTTCCAACTATTTCAACTGCCATGCTGCAAGTGCCACGCTTTCTCACTACCAGTATCAAGACAGCGCGCCATACAGCATCACCTCTCTTCCGTCGTCAGGTTCCAGCGGCACCACTTCCAATCGTGCCAATGTAATCTTCGGCGGCAACTGTGACTCCACGGTCGTCTGTATCGCGCCTAACGTTGTGGTTACGGACTTCACCGACGAAGAGATCACCATCGCGTGGGTGGCTGGCGACCAAGAGACCTCTTGGGAGGTGGAATACAAGACCGCAGACACCACCGACTGGACTTCTGCAGGCACGGTAACATCTACGACATACACCTTCACGGGATTGACCTCCAGCACCAACTATAACATCCGCGTGAGAAGTGTCTGCTCGTCCACCGAATTCAGCACATGGTCCAACGTTAACGCATTCACCGTATGCGAATATATCAATGTCCCCTACTCCGAAAACTTCGAAACGGCCACAGGTAACGGTTCCAGCCACTTCATCGACTGCTGGTTCCGCGGCACCAACTATTCCACGCAATACCCGTACACATCCTCTACGCAGGCTTCCGGCACCTACTCTCTCTACTTCTACGGCACCTCCGCCTACTATTCATACGCGGCAACACCGAGATTTGCAGACGATGTGGTCATGGACAGCTTGGTCGTAAGTTTCGACCTTTTCGCCACCTCTTCCGGCTATAGCATTGAGTTTGGTGTGATGACCGATCCTTCTAACTACAACACTTTCGTCCCCCTAGGTACGTTCCCCGTCCAGATATCTTACATTTGGAACAATTACGAAATCACTACCGCCAACTATTCCGGCAACGGCCGTTATCTGGCATTCCGCATCCCGCAATGGGGAACCTCATACATGTATGTTGACAACATTGTGGTGGATTACATCAATCCCTGTTCGCATCCGACGAACATCACTGTGCAGAGTGTTACCGCCGATGAAGCCACGATCACGTGGACGCCTGGCGGCGACGAGAGCGAATGGGAATACGTCTACGGTCTGACCGGCACGGTGGATCTGGAGACGGCCGTGGTGGATATGGCCTACACGAACACTGTAACCATCAGCAACTTGCTTGATCAAACCACTTACGATTTCTACGTGCGTTCCGTCTGCAGCGGCATTGGCCAGAGCAACTGGCGTTCCATCACCTTCACAACGGAATGCCTGCCGTTTGACGTACTGCCCTATACGCAGAACTTCGACTCTATGACCACGAGCACCTCCAACGCCACTTCCGGATTCAATAACCTGAGCGATTGCTGGAATTCCCACAATACAGGTTCAACTTACTCGAACTATCCGGTTGTGTATTACAGTTCCTCATACGCATCAAGCGGAAGCTACAGCCTGCGATTCTACACCTACACATCCACCTCATACGCCGACCAATACGCCATTATGCCTCCCATCGACACTGACGTATACCCGATTAACACACTGCAGCTGACATTCAACGCCCGCCGCTACTCCACCTCCTATCCGTTCTGCTTGGTTGTGGGTGCGATGACCGGCACGGATATTAACACTTTCCAACCTATTGATACCGTGTTAATGAATACCGGCAGCACGAACTATGATCAGATTCTCGTCTTCCTCACCAACTTTACCGGCACTGGCGACCGTATCGCCCTGATGGCACCGCATTCTATTGGCGACTATGTGCCGGGGGCTTATTATAACCAAGGTCATATTGACAATGTTGTGCTTTCTGTAGCGCCCACTTGCCCGCAGCCCACACATCTGACCGTGGACAATGTAACCAGCGATGCCGTGACGTTGAGTTGGACAGAAAACGGCAGTGCCACCAACTGGATTATCGAGTACGGTGCGCACGGTTTCACGCCTGGCACCGGCACTGAAGTTCAAGCCGGCACCAACCCCTTCACTATCAGCAATTTGACAACAGCCACGGTTTACGATTTCTATGTAAAAGCAGATTGCGGAAGCAGCGATGTCAGTCCGTACAACGGTCCTGTGTCAGCCACGCCCGGTTCATACCTGTTGCCTGTTTCCGGGAACTACTCAATCACCACATGTTCCATGATTATTTACGATGACGGCGGAGCAAACGGCGACTACAGCAACAGCTGCGATTCCTATTTGACCATCAATCCCGGTGACGCCAACAGTGTCGTCTCCGTCCAAGGTTCTTTGTCAACGGAGCAATGCTGCGACTACCTGCGCATCTATGACGGTGCGAGCAGCACGGGCACCATGCTCGGCGAATTCAAAGGCGAGGGCGCGACCATCCCCGCACTTACGTCCACCACAGGTCCTCTGACCCTCTATTTCCATAGTGACGGCAGTGTCATCAATGCTGGCTTCCAACTCACCGTTTCATGTCAGACCAATACCTGCCCTGCCCCCAGCAACTTGCAAGTTTCCAATATAACGGCAACCTCAGCAAACCTCAGCTGGACGCCTGGCGGTTCCGAGAGCAGCTGGATTGTGGAGCACAAAGCGGCTTCGGCCTCGTCCTGGACCACGGCTACGGTCACTACCCCGAGCCATCAGATCACCGGCCTCACCGCCCTCACCGCTTATGATGTGCGTGTGAAAGCCGTTTGCGGCGCCAACGATCAATCCCCGTACGTCAGCAGCACATTCAACACCATCAGCGGTGATACCGACCCGTGCGACGTGCCCACCGGCCTGCACACCACCAATGTTCAGAATGAGAGCATCGCTATTGCTTGGAATACCAACAATAACGCCAGCAGTTGGAATATCCAGTACCGTCCGCAAGGTGGTTCCTACTCTTCCGCTTCCAGCACCACGAACAGCTATACCATCACCGGCCTCACGGGTCTGACCACCTACCAGATTCAGGTTCAGGCAGTCTGCGCCGACGGCCAAACCAGCGATTGGTGCACGGCCATCAGCGCAATGACCACCAACGTGGGTATAGACGATTATCTGTCGAACAGTATCTCGCTCTATCCGAACCCCGCGAAGGAGGTTGTCTATGTGCAATGTACGAACAATACACAGATTGACGCCATTGAGGTGTATGATGTCTATGGCAAGGTGGTTCGCACCGCTGTAGAGACGCGCCATGGCACGTCTCTACAGACCAGCATCAACGTTTCCGACCTCGCCGACGGCATGTATTTTGTGCGTGTGACCACGGAAAAGGGTGCAGTCACCAAAACCTTTGTCAAGAAATAAGACTTAAGACTTAAGACTTGAGACTTGAGACTTGAGACTTAGGAATTGATAATGAATAAGCAACGGGTATCGGCAAGGCGGTCGGTACCCGTTTTTTATTAAGAGTTATCAACAATCTGTGAGTTATATCGGGAGTTTTCGTATCTTTGCCGCCGAAGTAACACAACAATATAAGCAATCAACAATAACATATTTTATTCACAATAATTTCAAATCATTATGAAGAAACTGTACTTGTTCAGTTTGTTTTGTCTTCTAACGTTTGCCGGCTTCACGCCGCAGTTGAAGGCACAGACGGTTTGGGACGGCACCATAGACATCTCGTGGTACGATGCCTCGCAGACCTCATTCGACATCTCCACACCGGAGCAGCTGGCGGGACTTGCCTCGCTGGTAAACACCGGCACTTCCTTCAATGGGAAGACGCTGAATCTGGTGAACGACATCTGGCTGAACGCCGACAACGACTCCACCAACAACTGGGTGCCCATCGGCGGCGGATCCCCGACGGCGGAGTCGCCGAGCACCGGTAACGCCTTCAAGGGCAACTTCAATGGTCACGGCTATGCCATTTACAACCTCTTCTGTGACAAGGGAAGCACTTTCCATGCAGGCCTTTTCTGCGCATTGGAGAACCCTTGCACTATCGATTCTTTGGTCATGGTCAACCCCGTGTTGAAATCGCGGGGCATGATGGGCTGTATTACCGGTTTCCCGAGAGGCAGTTCCAGCGTCTATATTCGTTACTGTCTGGTTATCAACGCCCGTATTGAGGGGGTAAACTCCTCCGGCAGCAACAATATCGGCGGCATTGTCGGCGCCACCTACCCGAACAGCGGAAACACTTACATCCAGAACTGCGGCGTCACCGGCAGCATCACGGGTTACTATCCCGGCGGCATGGCGGGCAACGCCGAGCGCTCTTACATCACGAATGCCTATTTTGCGGGCACGCTTTTCGCCTACGGCACGAACTATGGCGGCATGACCGCTCACGGCGGCGACCGCACCAACTGCTATTCCTACACCCAAGTGTTGAGTTCCACCACGCAGTCTTCCGCCTCCAACGACGGCACACCGGTCACGCAGGCCGAGATGCAGTCCGACAGCATGATTACCCTTTTGGGAGATGCGTTCATGTTGGACAACGGTGTGAACAACGGCTACCCTATTATGTCTTACATGGCGGGAATCAGACCTGCCGCCGTGAATATCTGCCAAAATGAGTCGGTGACACTGACCGCTTACGGTTACGATTCTTACTTATGGAGCACCGGCGCGACAACCGAGAGTATCACAGTGTCGCCTTCGACAACCACAACCTACACGGTGACAGGATCTTCCTCCAATGGTGTCACCGCCTCCCACACCTCCACTGTGACAGTGTACCCGCAGGCCATTGTCAACGCCACGGTGGCCACGTCTTCCGACGGTCTGGTGCACGGCACAGTAACTCCCGAAACAGCCACGGCAACCTGCGGCACTCCCGAAGCGGTGATGTTCACTGTCTATCCTGACAACAACTGGCGCGTGGCCAGCGTCTATATGAACGGCACGCAGGTTTACGGCGAGTTCACTTACGGGCCCGCCACCATCACGGTGATGACCGAAGGGATTGTCAACAGTGTGGTCATCAACATGACCGACGCCCTCACCTGCACCGGTGTGCAGAATCTCTCCGCCTCCAATATCTACGGCACCAACGCCACCGTGTCCTGGAACGCCCATACAACTGGTGAACTATCTGATTATCATATTATTGTACATAATATAGCCACTGGTATCGAGACAGAATACACCACCACAGACCTCAGTTATATGGTTACGGGGTTGTCGGAGAACACATCCTACCAAATCGGTGTCTACACGTTCTGCACGGACGGTTATGGCAGCGACACGGTTTATGTGAATATCACCACGCCGTGTATCGCTCCCATCGAGGCCGTGAACAACAGCTACCCGACCTCCACCTACACCACCGAGGGCAACCACTTCCCGATGTCAAACCATTATCTCAACTCTTTCACGGAGCAAATCTATCTCCCGGGCGATTTCAACAATATTTCGGCTGAATTCAGCGGTATGTCGTTCCAATACAACGACGCATCTCAAATCACCCGCACGTTGGATATCTACATGGCGCACACCGCCGATGCCGTCTTCACGGAGAATGTGTGGGCGACGCCGATTGGCGATTACGTGCATGTCTATTCCGGTCCGGTGGTGTTCAACCGCAACGGCACCGACCGTTGGGTGAACATCGCGTTCGACACCAATTTCAACTACAACGGATCTGACAATCTGCTGTTGGTGGTCAACGATATTACAGGAAGCGAAGTAAACAACAGCAACAGCAAATTCTACACAGTAAACACCAACGCCAACCGTTCGCAGTGCAAATACACCCACGATGCGAATGACCAATGGAGCATCACGAACATGCCGACGTCGGGCACGCTTCACACACAAGTCAACAACATCCGTCTGACCGCCTGCGACGTGGTGTCCTGCATTGTGCCGAACACGGTGACATTAGGTACGGTGGACGACAATTCCGCCGAGCTCTCCTGGTACAACCCCAACGCCACACAAAACTGCGAGATCGAGTACAAGGCCGACGGTGACGCCGACTGGACCTCCGCGGGCAGTGTCAGCGGTTCCGAATATACGCTCTATGGTTTGAATGCAAATACGCAGTATCAGGCGCATGTCCGTGCCATTTGCGGTACGAGCAGCACCAGCGAATGGTCGGAGACTGTCTCCTTCCGCACAGAGTGCGAGCCAATCATAAGCCTTCCGTACACTCAAAACTTCGCAGGTAGCGACGTGTATGGCTCCGGCAATGACCAATACGTCTATTGCTGGGATCGTTATGCATCCAATCCTTCTGAACCCGTGTTTATCAACAATTCCAGCGCCGCTCATTCCGCGTCCAAATGTTTGAAGTTCTACGACGGCGCCAACATGACCACCATCGCCATTATGCCGAAAGTGGATGAGAGCATCGGCCTGAACCAACTGCAAATCAGCTACTGGTTGAGAAGGACGCAATCCTCCAATGTCGTGTTCGAGCTCGGTGTGATGACCGACAAGAGCGACCCGACCACCTTCGATGTCGTGGACACGCCTGCACTAGGCGATTGGGCTTTGATGGAGTATTCCTTTGAAAACTACACCGGCAACGGCCAATACATTGCTTTCCGTGTCACCCAAGGTAACGGAGGCGACTACATGCGTTTGGACGACATCACATTGGACTACATCCCGGTGTGCCAGCACCCGACCGACTTGGTGGTGGATGCAACCACCTCCGAGACCGTGGATATTCACTGGACCGAAACCGGCTATGCCAGCACCTGGAATGTTGAATACGGTCCGACCGGCTTCGAGCCCGGCAACGGCACGATGGAGACCGCTAACGACACCTTCTACACCATTTACGGTCTGAACCCGAACACAGAATACGATGTTTACGTGTGGTCGGACTGCGGCGGTCTGGAGAGCACCAGCATTGACGCATCCTTCCGTACCGACTGCGGACCGATCATGCAACTGCCTTATTCTGAAGATTTTGAGACTGGTGTGTATAACTCTGGCGCACAAGAAAACTATATTATTTGTTGGGATCGTTTCGCATCTGATCCCACGCACTATGTCTATGTGCCGAGCAACACTTATGCACATAGCGGTACGCATTTCTTGGATTTCCATCACACCACAAACTGCTATAACATCGCCATTGCACCCGAACTGGACCAAAGCTTTGACGTGAGCCAGCTGATGGTGAACTTCTGGGCTTGCAGAACCGGTTCCTCCGGCACGTTGGAGGTGGGCGTGATGACCGACAAGAACAACGACTCCACGTTTGTGCCAGTAGACACCATCGACCTCTCGATGATGAACACCTACGCCTACAAGGAGCAGTTTGTCAGTCTCAGCGGCTACCAGGGCACGGGCAAGTACATCGCCTTCCGCGTCTCCTATGCTTCAAGCTGTGGCTTCTACATTGACGATGTAACGATTGACTACGAGCCTTCCTGCTCGCCCATCAGCAGTTTGGCGGTTTCTGATATCACCGGTTCCTCCGCGATGGTGGCTTGGACGCCCGGACCTTTTGGCACGGTCGATAGCTACACCGTCGAGTATTCCGAAGCCGGCATGGAAAACTGGACGACTTTGGACAATATCACGGACAACCCCTATCTCCTGGGCGGTCTGAACTTCTCCACGGACTACGATTTGCGGGTGAGACCGAACTGTGCTGACTTTTCCACCGGCGATTGGGTAACGACCTCCTTCCGCACCAAATGTTTGGTGGGCGGCGATTTCACCATCGGCGACGGTACGGCTACGAACAGTTACCTGCCTTCCTACAGCTTCTACAAATATTCATATACGCAGCAACTCTTCCTCGCTTCAGAAATCGGTTCGCCGAGAAGCATCGAGTCTGTGACGTTCGAGAAGGTTGCCGGCAGCGTCAACCGTACATTTAAGATTTATCTGATGCACACCAGTGAGACTTCCGGTGCCAACTGGATTGACGCTTCGAGCGCAACGCTGGTGTTCGACACAGCGCAAACGTTGCAAAACGGTCTCAACACCTTCACTTTCTCCCAGCCTTTCGAATACAATGGCACAGACAATCTGTTGCTGATTGTGCTGGACATGACCGGCAGCTACGCGAGTGGCAACACGTGGCGCACGCATACGGCTCCGTTCACGGCCTCCAGATACATCTATCAAGACGGCAGCGCCTACAGTACCTCTGCCATTCCTTCCAGCGGTTCGGGAAACAGCTCCACTTCTTCCCGTAATAATGTTATCTTCGGTGCGGCCTGTGACAACTCCACCTGCGCAGCCCCGAGCATCAACATCACCAGCCCCACCAGCGACGGCGCAACCGTAAATTGGGTAGCTGGCTACCAAGAGTCCGCTTGGGAGATGGAATACCGTCCGCTTTCCGACACCAACTGGATAAGCATGGGCACGGTTACCTCCATGTCTGAAGTGATAACCGGCCTTATGCCCAACACCGCCTACAAGGTGCGGATGCGTTCTGTCTGCGACGGTGGCGAGTACAGCTACTGGACGGAGGCCTCCTTCACCACGGCTTGCGGTGCGTTCACCGTCTCGGAAACCATCCAGTGGACTGAGGATTTCGAGACCAACACCACGATGGCTTGCTTTGAAACACCGGTTACCTATACGAACAACAGCGGCAACACCTATCCCAAGATGTTGCTGAACTACGGCGTGGCCGCCCATTCCGGTGGCAATTCCCTCGAATTCAAAGGTACGAGCAATATGCTGGTGTTGCCTGAGTTCACCAACGACATCCACGATTTACGCATGTCCTTCTGGGCCACGGCTTGGGGCGATACCACCACGGCTGTGGTCGGTGTGATTCCCGATTTGACTGACATTACCACTTTTGAGGTGCTCGGTGATGCCGGCACGCCCGGCGAACGCGGCCCGTCAAATTCCACGGGCAACGGCAACTTCATGGGACCTTTCGACTTCAACAACGTACAGGCCACTTCCGGCCGCATTGCCATCCTCTTCACGGGCATAACGGTCACCGACGCCGGCTGGAATCTGGATGACTTCACAGTGGAACTCATCCCCTCCTGCGCTGCTCCTGCCCATACGTCTGTCACCGTTGACAACGTGACAGCAAACAGTGCAGAAGTTTCTTTCACGGATGAGGATGCCGGCCACACCAACTGGATCATCTATTACGGAGAGGCGGGTACTTCCACAACAAACTGGGCTACCCAAAACGTAACCTCCACCACGGGCAACGTCCTTTCAGGTCTCAACCCCAACACCACCTATGAAGTTTTTGTGAAGACGCTCTGCGGCGGTGTTGAAGGCGAAGACCAGACGACCTTGGTGAGCTTTACCACGACCACCGTTCCGACCACGCTGCCTTACACCACCGACTTCGAGGATGCCACCGATAACCTCCAGTGGGTAACGATTAACGGCACGCAGGCCAACAAGTGGTTCATTGGGATGCCCGCGGATTCCACCAGCGATGTAAACACCACAGTTAGCGGTGCTAACGGCCTTTATGTGTCTAACAACAACGGCGCGTCCAACACCTATTCGAGTTCGACCAGCAAGGTTTACGCCTATCGCGACATTCTGGTTCCCGACGGTACCACCGAGTTGAAACTCTCTTTCGACTGGAAGGCGCAGGGCAGTAATGCGCACTATCATTTCTTGCGTGTCTATTGGTTAGATCCCTCCGTGGAGCTCACCCCGGGCAACAATCCTCCGGGCTACGACCTTTCCGGCCAACCCGGTGGGGAACATTGGTTGTCGCAGGAGAGCACCTGGCAGCACGAGGAGATGCTGATTTCTGCCGACCAGTTCGTTGGCATGGGCACTGGCGACAAGATCTATCGTCTGGTGTTCCATTGGAGAAACGAAATCTACTCGGTAAGCAACCCGCCGGCTGCGGTTGATAATATCGTTCTGGCGCCCATCACTTGTGCCACACCGACAGGCCTTACTGTGAGCAATGTGGATGCGAACTCCGCCACCCTCTCCTGGACCGGCAACAGCGACTCTTACGGGGTGACGATCACTTCCGCAAACGGAACGGACTACCAGACCACCACGACTACCACGCTACAATTGACAGGCCTCACCAGCAATACCTCCTACCAAGTGACGGTTAGAGGCTATTGCGGTGCAGATTCCTCCATGCTTTCGCAGACGCTCACGTTCAGCACATCTTGCGGAGCCATCACCATTGATGCGACCACTCCGTGGACGGAGAGCTTCGAAAGCTTCACCAACTCCGAGCTCGTGTGCTGGGCAACGCCAGTCACCCATACGGCCAGCAACGGCAATGTCTATCCGAGAGCGTACCTGAATTACGGCGAAGCGGCCCACTCGGGAACTAACACGCTTGAATTCAAGGGGGCTTCCAACATGGTTGCACTGCCTGAGTTTACTAATGACATTCACGATCTGCGTCTCTCATTCTGGAGCACCCATTGGGGCGTGACCACTACTGTGGCCGTTGGTGTCATCACGGATTTGAACAACCCGTCCTCCTTTGAGCTGCTTTGTGACGCTGGCACGCCCGGACCGAGAGGCTCCGCCGCTGGCGGCAACGGCAACTTCATGGGACCGTTTGACTTCTCCGGCGTACAGGCCACTTCAGGCCGTATTGCCCTCCTCTTCACGGGTACGACGGCCAGCGACGCCGGTTGGAACTTGGATGACTTCACCGTGGAGTTGATTCCGGCCTGTGCCGCACCTGCGCACAATTCCGTCACCGTCACGAATGTCACCCAAAACAGCGCCGAAGTCTCTTTCACAGACAACAATCCCGCACACAACGCTTGGGCCATCTTCTACGGTTTGGCGGGAACTTCCATGAGCACGTGGAACTCCATGAACGTAACCTCCACAACGGGTAACGTCATTTCAGGTCTTACGGCCAGCAGCAACTATGGCGTGTATGTGGTTACGCTTTGCGGCGGTGTTCCCGGCGACGACCAGACGAATGTCGCGACCTTCTCCACCGACAGTGCCTCGGCCGTCACCGCCCCGACGGTGACAACAAATCCTGCCACAACCATCACGCAGGTTTCGGCTGTGCTGAACGGCACCATCACGAATCCCGACAACGCGACCATCACGGCGAAAGGCTTCGAGTGGAAAGCCACGGCAGGCGGCACCTACACCCCTACAACGGTGACTTCTGCCACGCTGACACACCCGCTCACAGGATTATCACCCAACACGGGCTACACGTACCGCGCGTTTATCATCTACAACGGGAACACCATTTACGGCGGCGAGCAAACCTTCACGACACTGCCAAATGACACGCCCGAACCGTGCGAAACCCCGACCGATCTGCAGCAGATAATCGCCCTCAAGGAAGTTGGCGGCATCAATGTTAGTTGGACAGACAACGCTGGCGTTTCGCAATGGAATCTCCAATATCGTCCAATGAACGGCGAATGGAACACAGTGGTTGTTACGGGGACTCCTGCATACTCAATTACTGGGTTAGTGAATGGCGACAATTACGAGGTACGCGTGCAAGCGGTCTGCGACGGCGGAGTCGTCAGCGAGTGGTCGGAAATTCTCGTCGCCACCGCCTCAAACAGCGGCATCGATAGTTGGCTAGAGAACAGCGTGAGCCTCTATCCGAACCCGGCGAAAGAGGTTCTCAATGTACAATGTACTATGAACAATGTACAGATCGAGGCCATTGAGGTGTTCGATGTGTACGGCAAATTGGTTCGCACCGTTGTAGAGACGCGCCATGGCACGTCTCTACAAACCTGCATCAACGTCAGCGGCCTCGCCGACGGCATGTATTTCGTGCGCGTAACCACGGAGAAGGGCGCGGTCACGAAACCATTCGTCAAGAAATAAGACTTGGGACTTAAGACTTGAGACTTAAGACTTTGATTATGTAAAATCAACGGGTATCGGCGATGCGTCGATACCCGTTTTCTTATTTTGTGAATAGTGATCTGTGAACAGTGAACAGTACGCAGTGAGCAGTGAGCAGTAAGGTAAACTATAAACCATTAAACCTATAAACCATTAAACCGCTAAACGAATAAATCATTAACTGTTCACTAGTACATCAAATCGTAAATCCTTTGCTGTTTCTCATCCATCTTCAACAGGACTGTCCGCTGTGTACCGCCGCCGGGCAACGAATAGGTCAGGCGGTACATGGTCTTCACGGCATCACGGACTTTGTCCAAAGTCAATTTGCCGGCATCATTTTTCGCATTATAACGGCACAGGATGCGTTCCAGTTCCAGCAGGATAGTGTACGCGGCCATACAGATGCAGACATGGCCCTCAATGCGGTTAATCAGTTTATGCTGAAGCGGGCGGATCTGAAGGTCAGTCTTACTCATGACAAGGGCTTGTCTGATGCGCTGAAGGCGACAAAAATGACGGATGACATCCGATTCGCCCAGTTCAGTATTGGTTTCATCTATGATGATTCCATCCCATTGCGCATCCATTTCATACTGAACCATATCTATGAAAATATGGCCCGAATCGTCCAATTTCAGGTATTTGTTGTAGCCTCTATTGTTGACGCTGGATCGTGTCAGTTTCCCGGCTTCAAACCGCTTCTGCAAATTTGCCAGACCGACAGCGCGGTTTTGGGCGTCTTTCTTGGCATAATCCTCCATCTTAGAGACCACCATGCGCCTGTTGTCCTCCGAATTGATAACAATAACCTCACCGATACGAAGTTCATAAGACGATAGCATCTCTTTGACCGCTATATTTTCGTTCTTAATCGGTGTCCTGAGAATATATTTGTAGTTTTTGGCCTTCAGGTCTGCGATATCTTTTTTGGACAACAATCCGGCATCCGCCACCAACGTAGGACGCGAAAGACCGTGACTACCAGCCAGTTTTTCAATCTTTGGCAGCAGCCGCCGACTTCCTACCGTTTTCCCAGCAAACACCTCATAACCAATCAGATTTCCTTCTGTGGTTAACAACACTCCCACAAATACTTTCGGATAGGTTTGTTTGAGATTCTTTTTGAGACCAGTGCGTTTCAGGCCGTCCTCTTGAGAGGCTTCAAAGTCCAATGGGATTATATAACAGAACACCTCGCCGATGCCTTCTCCGGCTGTTTTGCGGGTGTATTCGAGGCTCTGCAGTTCCACCCACCCTTTTATATCCTCATGTTCTACACCTTTTTCTTTGGCACAAAAATTGTCGAAAATACGGTAGACCTTATCCGCTTCATAACTGATTTTCAGATATTTATGCAAATAATCCACCACACGTAACACGCTGCCTGGATTAAACAGACGGCAAATGACCGTATGCCGGAAGAGTTCGTTATCAATCCGGTCATAGCCAATTCTATCGTATAGCCGGCCGAATATCAGTTCGGGGCCGACCATCTGGATTTGGGCGTCGCTAACGGATGACAGCACATCCTCAATACTGTCCGAATCGTAGGGAAAAAGTTCTGTATGGCCGGTCCGCTCCAAAATGTACTGGCGGGCCAACGCCTCCAGCATCCGGATATCCTGCTCGTTGTCGGCAGCCCCGAATGACTTGACGGTTCGAAAACGTCCACGGCTCTTGTCAACCACGTGGACACTGACACTTCCTGACTTGTTATTTTTTCTGCGTACAAACATGCTGCAAAAATAATAAAAGTCATTGAATTATGATTTATCTGTTTATAAGTTTATAGGTTTATATGTTTATATGTTTAACTGCTTATAATTCAGAATTAGTAAACCACTATACTAATAACCACTATACTACTGTTGCAATAATAATTTTAAGAAATTGGAATATGGACTTTGTGTGCCGAGGCACAATATATTAATAACCCCACATAAGCGAAACGAAGTGGAGCGCAGTGTGGGGTGACGGTGGAGGCAGCACATCGATGGCGTGAAAACACGCTACTATTAGTAAGTCGAGTAGTGGCGTGCCTCTGGCACGCAGACTTCTACCGCGCATTCCAGCGTACGATTTCAAATCGAAAAATTAAGAAATTGCTATATATATGTAAATCAATGTATTATATAAAAAATTCAAAATTTATCGCATCAGCAGTAAAACCACTAAACTACTAAACCATTAAACCATTAAACCACTAAACCACTAAACTAATAAACCAAGATCTCACATCTTCTCCGGCACTTCAATGCCCAACAGTCGCATGCCGCCACGGAGCACGAGCGACACCCAACGGGAAATCTTAAGGCGCAGTAACCGTTTGCCTTCATCCTCCTCCTTGAAAATCGGAGTCTCCTGATAGAAATGGTTGAACTGTTTGGCTAAGTCATAGCAATAGTTGGCGATGAGGGCGGGACTGAAGTTCTCGCCCGCCAATGCCACCGTTTTCGGGTATTGGTAAAGCAGGTTAACTAAAATCTTTTCCTCCTCATTCAGTGAAAGTTGAGCACTTGCCGCAGCCATATCTATACCGTTTTCCGCGGCTTTGCGCAGCATGGAGCGGATACGGGCGTGCGTGTACTGGATAAAGGGACCGGTGTTGCCATTGAAATCAATGGACTCCGCTGGATTGAAGAGCATGTTCTTGGCCGGATCCACCTTGAGGATGAAGTACTTGAGTGCTCCCTGCCCTATCATCTCGTAAAGTTTGTCGGCCTCCTCGGGCGTAAACTGGAACTTGCCTAACGATTCGGTACTCTCCTTGGCCTCCTGATACATGGCATCCATCAGGTCGTCAGCATCCACCACCGTTCCCTCTCGAGACTTCATCTTGCCCGACGGTAATTCCACCATTCCGTAGGAAAGGTGATAGATAAACGTTCCGAAGGGCTTCTCCAACTTCTTGGACAACACCAGTTTCAGCACGTCAAAGTGGTAGTTCTGCTCATTGCCGACCACGTAGATCATTTTCTGCGGATGGAACTCCTCGTAACGGAGTTGCGCAGTGCCGAGGTCCTGTGTCATATAGACAGAAGTGCCATCTTTACGCAGCAGCACCTTCTCGTCCAAGCCCTCGTCGGTGAGGTCGACGCGCACGGAACCGTCCTCGTGACGATAAAACGCGCCCTTATCCAAGCCCTCCTGCACGAGACTTTTACCCAATAGGTAAGTCATTGACTCATAATAAGTCTTGTCAAAATGAATACCCAACCGCTCATAGGTCTGGTCGAAGCCGGCATAAACCCAACCGTTCATCTTTGCCCACAACTCGCGAACTTCGGGATCGTTGGCCTCCCACTTGCGAAGCATTTCGCGGGCTTCCAAAATCAGCGGAGCCTTTTCCTTGGCCTCCTCTTCCGAAAGGCCCTGTTCCACAAGTTCTTTCTGTTCTTGCTTATAATGCTGGTCAAAGACAACATAGTATTTCCCGACAAGGTGGTCGCCTTTCATGCCGGAACTTTCCGGGGTCTCTCCGTTGCCGTACTTCAGCCACGCCAGCATTGACTTGCAGATATGGATACCGCGGTCGTTCACCAAATTAACCTGAACCACAGGATAGCCACAGGCTTTGAGAATCTGCGACACAGCATGGCCCAGCAGGTTGTTGCGGATGTGACCGAGATGTAACGGTTTGTTGGTGTTCGGCGATGAATACTCTATCAGCACAGGAGCCTCCTCACGGGTCGGCTGCATTCCATACGCTTCGTTGTCAGATTGCTGCTCCAAGAGTTCAATCCAATAAGACTCTTTTATCTGCAGATTCAGATAGCCCTTCACGACATTGAACTCTTGAATAATGTCCAGTGTTTCAAGAAGCTGCTGACCGATTTCCGCCCCAACTGCGTCGGGCGATTTGCGGGCGGCCTTCACGTAGGGGAACACCACGACGGTGAGGTCGCCGGTGAATCCCTTTCGGGTCGGCTGTATCAAGTTCGCATCAGCTTCAATGTCAATGTTATACAGTTTTTTCAGAGCGTTTTGTAACGCGACGGCTATCTGTTTTTCTAATATCATAATGGTTTTAGGTTATGGGTTAACGTAATGTAGAGACGTGCCATGGCGCGTCTCTACATGTATTGTATGGGGTTATTTGCGCTTCGCGCGTTTTGCCTCTTCGAGGCTGCTTAATGAATGTGATTTTTTTATTGATTATCAAAGGAAATCAATTCCACATCGAAAATAAGGGTGGCGCCGCCGGGAATCGTGGCTCCTGCACCCTGCTCGCCGTAAGCGAGGTTATAGGGGATGAAGAAGCGGTACTTGGAACCCGGGGTCATCAGTTGCAAGCCCTCGGTCCAGCCGGGGATCACCCTGTTCAAGGGGAATGTGGCGGGCTCGCCGCGATCCACGGAAGAGTCGAACACGGTGCCGTCAATGAGTTTTCCGGTGTAGTGTACGGTGACCTTGCTGGTGGCTACGGGATGCTCGCCCTGACCCTCTTGCAGCACCATGTACTGCAAACCGGATTCGGTCTCCTTCACTCCGGGGTTCTTCTTATTATCGGCAAGGAATTTTGCACCTTTCTCGATTTCTGCAGGAACGGCTGCTTGTTGCTTGGCCTGTTCTTCCATCTGCTTGGCTTGCAGTTCTGCTTGGATACCGGAAAATATCTCCTGCATCTGCTGATCCGTGAATTTATTCGTTCCAGCGTAAGCATCCTTCATACCCTGCACGAATGCTTCATAATCCAAAGCAATGCCGTCGTGGCTAATGCTGCTGCCAATGTTAAAACCGATGGCATAGCTACGTTTTTGTTGTTCTGTCATTTCTGTCTGTGATTTTGCGGAAAAGCCCAGGCAAACGAATACCAAGACGATTCCAAGAGTGAGCACTTTTTTCATTTTTCTTATGTTTTATAAATTATTAACCATGTGATGGACGGTTACGCCCGTCCGAGGTTTAGTCTCCTCAAAAAACGGCCGCAAAGATACATTTTTTTTGTGATCAGTGATCAGTGATCAGTGAACTGTAAACAGAAATCTTGATTCGTAGACCGCCAAATAACTACATCAACGGTCATTTTTCCTCAAGTCCACAAACTTTACAGGTTTTCGTGCACTGGCGGGGAAATTAATGCGTTGGACTTCCTCCACCGGAACAATCTGCACCACCGGCGCAACGCGCACGTGGGCGCGGAAACGGTTTTTCAGCTCGTTGACAATCTCCTCCGGGTGATTTTTGAATCTTGCAATACCTTCCACCACTTCAGCGTTGAGGCCTACCTTCACAACCACCTCATCAGTGCCCTGCAGGGAATCCTGCACATAGATGACATAATTCTGCACGAAAGGCGTATTGTTGAGCACGTCCATAAGCGCAGGCGGGTATAGCGTGGTGCCTTTCAGTTTAATCATGTTGTTCTTGCGACCCACCAACGGGGTAAGACGGTAACTATTTCTGCCACAGGGACATTGATCGGTGATTTTGGCACACATATCGCCGGTGCGGAAGCGGAGCAGCGGCATGCCCTCCACGCCAAGGGTCGTCACCACTACCTCGCCAGTCTCACCGTCAGGCACCGGCAGGTTGTCCTCCCCGATAATCTCCACAATGATGAGTTCCGGATGCACATGTCCGCCCAACCCATATTCGCACTCACTGAACGTCGCGCCCATTTCAGTCGAAGAGTATGTCGCATAAAGTTCCACATCCCATTTCGACTTAATCTGCTCGCCAAGCAGGTTGAGCGAGAAATCCTGGTTGCGCAGGCTCTCCCCTATCCCGATGATTTTTCGGATACTTGAATTCTGATAGTCAATATCGTGATCTTCAGCGTATTGAATCAAGCGAGGGATGAACGACGGCACGCACATGATGCTGTCGGGTTTGATGCGCTGGATCGTGTCCCATTGCAGTTCAGGAATACCGTTGCCCACACGAATAACCGACGCCCCGAGTTCGCGCAATCCGAGAAAATAGGCCAACCCAGCCATAAAACGCTTGTCGAGGGTGACCATAAGTTGGAGAATATTGCCGGGCTTGAGCCCTGCACATTCGAAACTCTTGCGCTCGTTGTAGGCCAGCCTCTGCAGATCCTTTTCCGTACAACAAAACGTGACGGGATCACTCAGCGTGCCGCTCGTAGTGATGTAGTCAATAACTTTCTCGCGCGGGACGCAAAGAAAGTCCTCGTTGAAGAGTTGGAGATCCTTTTTCTCGGTGAACGGGATGTTCACGAGATCTTCAATGGTACGGATTCTGTCAATATTGATGTTGTAGCGCTCGAACATCCGCCGATAATAGCGGGAGTTTGATTGCAAGTAAACAAGGGCTTCCCGTAACTTATTTTCCTGAAAGCGTTTAATCTCCTCCGAAGAGGCATATTCTATGTCGTTGTTTTTGAGCATCTGTTGAAATTTTCGGCGGCAAAAGTACACAAATTACAGACTCACAATTCCACATTATTCTTCATTCTTCATTCTTCATTCTGCATTCTACATTCTGCATTCTACATTCTTCATTCTACATTCTTCATTCTACATTCTACATTCTTTAACCATTAACCCTTAACCTTTAACCATTAATAAGAAGAAGTCCATCGCCACCATCGCGGCCATGGCCTCCACCACCGGCAGCACCCGCGGTGCCACACAGAGGTCATTGCGGTCGGATCCGCGCATAATCACGGGATTGCCTTCGAAATCGACGGTTTCCCTGTCATAGCGCACCGAAGGAATCGGCTTAAACGCCACCCTGAAGAAAACATCCTCACCATTGGTGATGCCGCCTTGGATGCCGCCGTCGTGGTTGGTGCGGAACGTGAAGTCGGGGTTCTGCACGTCGTGGTATTGACTGCCGGACATCGACGCCGCCTTGAAGCCCAAACCGTACTCGAAGCCCTTTGCCGCGTTGATACTGAGCATCGCGTAGGCCAGCCGAGCCGAGAACTTGTCATAAACAGGCTCGCCAAGTCCCGCCGGCAAACCGATGATACGGCCCTCCACAAGCGCGCCCACGCTGTCGCCCTCGCGAGCCGCTTCGGCAATGCTGACTACTTCCGAGGTGATTCGCACTCCCCTGCCCTGCAGCCACAGTTTGGCGATGGCTCCCGCCACCACCCGACACACCGTCTGTCGCGCCGACGCCCGTCCGCACTGCTCATTATCCATAACCCCGTACTTGCGCATATACGTGTACGACACGTGGGACGGCTTTAGCACATAACGATTTGATTCAGAAATTTTTACATCATCATTGAGAATCCGGAAACGAATAGGTTCGCCCGTGGTCACGCCGTCAAGGATGCCGGACAGAAATTCCACTTTGTCGGATTCCGTTCTTTGCGTGGAGAGTTCGCCGCTTCCCGGCGCGCGCCGTTGCAGCTCCGCATCCACAAATCCCATGTCCACAAACAACCCCGCCGGACAGCCCTCAATCTGGCCTTCCAGCGCCTTGCCGTGCGTGTCGCCCCAGTCGGTGAGGCGGTATATGTTACCAAATGTATCAAACTTCATATAAGACTTGAGACTTGAGACTAACGTCTTTTGGCGACGGTGGAGACATCCACCTTACATGTCAACGGCTCCCAGGTGGAGAGAATCTCGGCCGCTACGGCGCCGTCGTCTCGGGTCAACTGATGCAAATAGGTATTCTCATCTACCTTAAGCAGCGTGCACAAAAGTTCTTCGCCAAGGTAGGTCTCATGCATCCAGTGGATAACAAAACGGGTAGTTCTGTGTGTAACGATAAATTCATCCGGAACAGTAAGCAGCGCAATGCTGATGTAGCTGCGGTTGTTGACGTGCCCGTTGAAGTCCAGATCCAACTGGTTCACCGTGTGCGCCACCTGTTTGAGAATTTCACCGCCTTTCGGGAAACGAAGCTTCCTATGCGTCTCGGTCATCATCTCCGGCAGCACCGTAATCCGCGGTTTCACCCTTTCGGTCAGTTCCAACTTGCGGGTGTCCGCGTTCATCAAGCTCCAACAACTGAAACCCTTGGCAATCATCACGCCCGTGTCCGCATTGTTGACATGGCAGTCTGCATAAACTCTCAGCGGGGTGATCTCACTCACCCAAATCGTCACCTCAACATCATCGCCCCAAAACGTATCCACCGGCAGCATCTCGACACTCATCTCCGTGATAATCCACATCATACGCTCCTTAACCAGGTCAAAGGCGGCCATCTGCAGACAGCCCATGAACCGCGCAAAACTCTCCTGGAAATAGAGGAGCACCGCGTGCGCCCCCATCCGGTAGTCCTTATTCATGTCTTGGCACGTAATCGTATATTGATGCCGGTACTTTTCCATACATTATAAATACTAAGGTTCCAAGACCAACAACCCTTACCGCACCTTCTTCTTCTCCGCTTTCAACAGTTTATTAAGTTTCGCGATCTCGTCGGCATTGGCCGCCTTGTCTTTCTCAAGCATTTCAACCAATTGGGAAAGGGAAACCAGATAATATAAGGAGAACTCGTTAGACTCCCTTCTTTCGCCGAAACTGACCGCCTTGCGCAAATACTCAATGGCCTTGGGATCGTCGTTATCCAGATAGAGCAACCCCTTGCGGAGATAGTTTTCAATGACATCATCCTCCACTTCTGATTTATACTCGCTGTTGTAAAGCATCATAAGCAAATCGGTGGACTTGTCATAATATTCCACTGCCGAAGGAATCATTTCCAGTTCGCTGTAAAGATTGGCATTATTGTGGTATTGCATAGCCGTCTTGTAGGTCATGTTCACATCCCCGTCATCATTGAGTTCTTTCAACAAATCGATAAGGGTGTCGCGCGTTTCGATGGCGCGGAAATACCAGCTCTCCTTATGCGCGGTATCGATATCCTCGGCCATAGCCTCGTAACAGACAGCCAACTTTTGGTAAATGTCGGTCATATTGGCTTTGTGCATGTCCATAGCGGTATCCGCATACATATATTCGCTAACACTGGCGCAATCGCGGTAGATGTCGATGGCCTCTTGCACGGAGTCATTCAACAGATAGTTTCGCCCGAGATTAAAGAGGCTGCGCAGGTACGGCAGTTCAACGTCCTTGCCCGCATAATCCAAAGCAATAATGGCATTGACAATATCTTTTGAATAGACCAACTTCTCTTCTTTCGTGGTCGTCTTTCTGTTAAGCAGTTCTTCTGCGCCCTGCACCAAACCGATGGCATAATCTTCGTCTTTATCCATGAATTTGCGGTAGAATTTAACGAGCCCGACCAAGTTGTCGTAATACTTGTCTTCAGGACCATACTCTTTATAGAATGCGCCCAATGTTGCTTTTGCGCGCTCATAGCGGGTCAACGGGCGGTCCATCTCGCATTTTTCATAATAACCGACCGAAGTCACCAACATTTGCTGGCACTTTTTCAGATTATTATTTTTATAGGCAACCAAAGCCTTGCCCCAATACATTTCACCCAACGAAGGATAAGATGCGGTGTCGCCCATAGAGATGGCTTTCTTGAACCACTTCTCCGCCTCTTTGTATTCCTTTTCGGCACGTTTCATGTCATCCATCGCTTTATACGCATCACCGCTGTAGTAGTTGACATTACCCTTCATCATGGTGTATTCCGGCATAACAGCGACAGGAATTTGAGACTCATAGTCTAAGATCTTCTGATAAGTCATCAACGCCTTGTCAAATTGGTTTTGATAAAGATATGCGTCCCCCATCTGGAGATAGTTGCGCAGGAAGGGAACCCACTGGGTCTCATCATTCGGCAACACTTTCTTGTAAAATTCGTTGGACTGCTCATAATACGGAATCGCCTCTTCGTAGTTCTCTTCATGGTATAGGGACTCTGCGGTTTCGTTGGCCAAGACGGCTTTGGCGACAAGAATCTTCTTTGGGTCGTTGTCCTCGCGGAGACTGATCAAACGGTCCGTAAACGCGGACAGTTCATCATTCAAAACGTAGAGTTGGTTAACCTTCAAATAGGCCTCGACAGACTGGTTAAAATTGATATACTTGTTAATGAAGAGCTTCGGAAAATGGGTATTCACCAGATCGAAACTGTTGACATAACGGCGGAAAACTTCCTGATTCTGGGCATTGTCGTCAGATGCGAGCAAGGTGTTGGAAAGCAACTCCACCGCCACTTGGGTATTCTGCACGGAGAACATCTCGGGATACTTGACAGAGAGCTGGACATCAACATCATTGAGTTGCCGCAGCACGTCTACATGGGCACAGAAACTGTCCGCCTCTTGAATGATATCATCATTGAAATTCTGCAGCCAATGGACAGCACACTCCGACAATTGGAGTTGGAGGAAAAGATTGTTTGGATCGTTCTCGTAATTCTCTTTCGCAGCGCGGTAAATCTCATCACGAAGACGGAAAGCGGACTTTTCAGGATAAAAATCCGGATTGCTTGCCACTGCGTCCAGAAGGTCGTAAAAATAGTCTATCAGCCACTGATTCCTGCCAAAGCGGTCATATTCGGGATTTTGGATATACCGGTAGACACATGCAACCGCGCTGTCGACGGTACGTGTCGCGGAGACAGAGTCTTCCATAAAGGCGTAAGCGTAATAGTTCACCCGATACTGCCAAATCACATCCGACAGCATAATCGGGATGGGATATTTGGCGTAATTATCCAACGCAATATTCATCAGATTCTCAACGGATGCTTTCAGTTTGGCATTATCCGACTCCCTCATATACCGTATGAAGTTCGGAACGAATCTGTCCTTATGACGCGGGTTTTTGTTCTTGCCACGTTCCACGGCGCAAACAGAGTCCGCCCGATCATACAGTTGCTCTCTGTTCAAATTGCGGATATAATCAATGGCGGAGAAAGGCGTAAACTGATTGTCATACAATATTTTAGAATAATTGCTATAGGTATCTTCACTCTCATCAGCCGCATTCAAGTCACGGAGAGACAAGTAAAGTTCAATCCATCCCAGATTCTCCGCACTGTTGTCATCCATGGAGATATGTTTCCGGGCAACTGAAATGGCCCCGTTCACATTGCCGGCCGCAAGCAGGTCCAAAGCCTCCTTATAAGTTACAGGATTGTATTTCAAAAGTTGGTACTTGTTAATGGATGAGGCATCCTGATAATAATCGTGCACATAATGTCCACTCTGGAACGTGGAGCGAACCAACGCGTCAACATAGGCACTTCCCATGGCGATGTATTTGTCGAGCGAGTCCTTGAGTCTGCGCGAAGATGCCCGTGTGGTCGTGTCATAACCAAGTTCATAGATTTTCTCGAACATCTCGCGACGCACCGCACGCCAAACCTTATGGCTCACCATGAAATACTTGATTGTATCCGCGGTCTGGTAAACGATGTACTCGGATTCCGGGGCGCGAATGATGACCTCGTTACCAGATACATACCAATCGTTCATAGGCAGAAACTCGCCCTTTTTGTCGGCCGGCAGGTTCGCCACGGCCACGCCCTTGGCATCGGTTGTCAGTTTCTGTCCGAACAAGGTAGTCGTTGCCCCGGCAACGGGTTTTCTCGTCTCAAAATCAACAATCTTGAAAACTTGCTTCACTTGCGCGGAAGCAGCCCACGCAAGCATTGAAAGAAATACGGTGACTACTAACTTTGTTAAGTTTTTCATATTCAATATTTTAAATTTATAACCAATTATTATTAATGTATTATTAACGGCGAAGTTCGAAGTTCGATCCCAGATACACCTTCTTGACAACGGGATCCGCGGCGAGTTCCTCGGCGGTGCCGGCCTTGAGGACGCGACCCTCGAAGAGCAGATAGGCACGATCGGTGATGGAGAGGGTCTCGTGCACGTTATGGTCGGTGATGACGATGCCGATGTTGCGTTCCTTGAGTTTGCGGACAATCCCCTGGATATCCTCCACAGCGATGGGATCAACCCCCGCAAAAGGCTCGTCAAGGAGAATGAACTTAGGGTCGGAGGCCAGGCAGCGGGCAATCTCCACACGACGACGCTCACCGCCAGAGAGGTTGTTTCCCTTGTTGTGGCGCACTTTCTCAATGTTGAATTCCGAAATCAGGCTCTCTAACTTCTCCTTCTGCTCGGCCTTGCTCATGCCGGTGAACTCGAGAATGGCACGGATGTTGTCCTCCACCGTCAGATGCCGGAACACCGACGCCTCCTGCGGCAGGTAGGCAATGCCCATCTGCGCCCGCTTGTACATCGGTTCTTCCGATATATCCTTATCGTTGAGAAAAATCCGGCCGGAAAAAGGTTTTATCAGACCCACAATCATATAGAACGAGGTGGTTTTGCCCGCCCCGTTAGGGCCGAGCAGCCCCACAATCTCGCCTTGTGTGAATTCAATGGAAACCTCATTGACCACCGTGCGGTTCTTGTACTTCTTGACTAACTTGTCGGTATGGATGGTATATTCCATATCAGCTGTTTTCAATGGCGGTTTTAAGATACTGCATGGCAACGTCTTTGAATTTGTCAATGGCGCCTCTCACGATTCCTTGGAGGAAGAACGGCACATCGACATCCATACTGCCCACCAACGCACTCCCCTCCTCTTTGGGCGCAATGTCAAACGCGACCTCGGCGGAGATGCCCTTGTCGGTCTCGGCCTTGTAGGCCACGCGGCTGGACGGCACTTTATCCGTAATGGTCAGTTTGCAACTGACCTGCCCCTGCACATTAAAACGGCAACCATCCTCAAAAACCTCCAAATTATCCAAACCGGGGATTTGGTTCAGTTTGTCATTGTTCATAAACTGGGTCAGCACCTCGTAAACCTTATCGGGGCTGGCCGCAACGATCTCTTCATTACTGTTGACGTGTAGCATATCACTCGAAGTTTGAAACGGCAAAGATACAATATTTTCATATAGGACGGAAAAATATTGAAAGGTTGCAGCTGGCCGTCAAAAAAAAATAAGTTACTAATTTTAGGGAAAGTCTGTCAATGACGAATATTCCCCAATATTTTTGGCAAAACTGGAAAAATATTACCCAATATTTTTGGCAAAAACAGACAAATGTTCCCCCATATTTTTGGCAAAACAAATGCTATATTACTAAAAATTAGTATTTTTGCAGCCGAAAATATAATAGCAAAAAAAAATGAGGAGAAAACTGTATAGTTCACTATTGAGGTGGAAGAACGATCCTGACCGAAAACCCTTGGTGCTTGAGGGTGCTCGCCAAGTAGGTAAAACTTGGTTATTGAAGGAGTTCGGAAGAAATGAATATGACAATTTGGTTTATGTCAACTTCCATGACGACACGGATGCCCAATCGCTCTTTGCTAAAAACTTGAATGTGAACCGCATTAAGGAGTGGCTCGAAGCCTATACTCAAAAAAGGATTACAGCCGGGCGCACGCTAATCTTTCTGGACGAAATACAGGAGGCAGAGCGCGGGTTGGACAGTCTGAAATCGTTTTGCGACTACGCTCGTGAGCAACATGTAGTGGTGGCTGGCTCCTTATTAGGCACTACCCATAGGAAAGGGGAATCATACCCGGTCGGGAAGGTGAACTTGCTGAAATTGTTTCCCATGAGCTTCGAAGAATTCCTGTGGGCGAAAGGAGCGGATCGACTGGCAGAAATTGTGATGCGCTCCGAATGGGACATTCCAGCACCTCTTCACTCAATGCTGGAAGAATATCTGAGACAATACTACTACGTAGGCGGCATGCCGGAGGCGGTGCTTCATTATACCACCATAGGTGATGTGAATAAAGTCCGTTCCATACAGAAAGACATTCTGAAGACGTACGACAACGACTTCGCCAAGCATGCCGGCAACGAAACGGAGCGGGTGCGGTTAGTGTGGCAAAGCGTTCCCGCACAACTGGCCAAAGAAAACAAAAAGTTCATATACGGCGCTGTTAAGTCTGGCGGCCGCGCACGGGAACTGGAATCGGCTATCCAATGGTTAGTGAATGCGGGTCTGGTTTACAAGATACACCGTTGCACACGTCCCGACATGCCATTGAGCTTTTACGAGGACTTTGACGCATTCAAGCTATTTGTTCTTGACGTGGGCCTATTAGGGGCCATGTCAAAAGCCCCGATCCGCCTCATGCTGACAAACAACGACGTTTTCAAGGAATACAAGGGTGCGTTTTCGGAGAATTATGTTCTGGAACAACTGAAAACCTTTGACGACCTTGGAATTTACTATTTCAGCAAAGAGAACTCCACCCAGGAAATAGACTTCCTCGTGCAGACGGAGGAACGAATCATCCCTATAGAGGTAAAAGCCGAGGTAAACGTGAAAAGCAAGTCGTTGCATGGCTTTGTGGTGAATGACCACGCTGACAAGCACCTGAAAGGCGTGCGATGTTCCATGCTCCCTTACAAAGACCAAGCCTGGATGGAGAACATCCCACTTTACGGCATATCAGGCTACATCAAGCATCAATATGTAACTGAGGGGCTGGCGGTATTGTAGAGACGCGAAATTTTGCGTCTTTGTTAACGCAACTCTTTCGCAAGATACTCCGCTGTGAAGCCGACGCCCCGACGCACAATCTCCTCGGGGGTGCCGACAGCCACAATCTGACCGCCGTTGCGGCCGCCTTCCGGACCCATGTCCACAATCCAGTCGGCCATCTTGATCACGTCCATGTTGTGTTCAATAACGATTACCGTATTGCCCTTCTCCACCAGCCTGTTCAACACATCCAACAATATCGCAATATCCTGGAAATGCAGTCCCGTGGTGGGTTCGTCCAAAATGTACAAAGTGTTGCCGGTGTCTTTTTTCGACAGCTCGGACGCCAACTTGATGCGCTGCGCCTCACCGCCGGAAAGCGTGGTAGACGGCTGCCCGAGTTTCAGGTAGCCGAGCCCCACATCGTCCATCGTTTTGAGCTCGCGCACAATCATGGGGATATTTTCGAAAAACTCAATGGCCTGGTGGATGTCCATCTCCAGCACATCGTTGATGGATTTCCCCTTGTAGCGGATTTCCAACGTCTCATCGTTGTAGCGCTTTCCGCCGCACTTGTCGCAGGTCACATACACATCGGGCAGGAAGTTCATCTCGATGGTTTTCACGCCGGCGCCTTTGCACTCCTCGCAACGGCCGCCCGACACGTTGAAAGAGAACCTTCCTGGCTTGTAACCGCGGATTTTAGACTCCGGCATCTGGGTGAACAGTTTCCGAATATCTTCGAACACGCCCACATACGTCGCGGGGTTCGAGCGCGGCGTCCGCCCGATAGGCTGCTGGTTGATGTCTATAACCTTATTGATAAACTCCAACCCAGCCACCGCCTTGTACGGCAACGGTTTTTTCTCGGAGCGATAAATATGGTGGTTCAGAATGGGATAGAGCG
>Ga0310696_10000100_pt1 | contig 146597 bp, 108 predicted proteins | sample AusTroGonzalo_MG_4_FD_203885 | JGI IMG/M metagenome (GOLD analysis project Ga0310696, IMG submission 203885) | Bovine rumen microbial communities from tropical cattle in Woodstock, Queensland, Australia - Gonzalo_02 (v2) (version 2) | ecosystem: Host-associated > Mammals > Digestive system >...
GCATCCATGACTGCATGGTCAATCACGATCTCATTGCGCTCCATCACCCGCGAGAGAATCTTGCCTCCAAGCGACAGACCGTAAGCGACATCCAAACGGCCGGAGAGGTGGTTCTGCACATAGCGGCCAACCTGCGCCGCCTGATCATCTACGGACGTGAAGCGTGAGGGCTTGCCTATGAGGAAACCGTCTACCCCTGCCGCAATGATGCAGAAACGGTCCTGCAGCCGTTCGATAAGCGGCAGGAAGATCTCGTGCGACACACCCAGTCCGGGCAGTAGCAGCAAGGTCGGTTGGCCTTGTGTTCCGTATACGTGAAAGTCCATAGTTATTGTATTGCTTTACACCAACTAACCAAATACCGGATACCGGCGATGGAGAGTGCGGTGCCAAGACCGGGATAGAAGCCGGCGAAGAACTCCACAGGCATACCCGGTATGAACTTCAAACCGATTCCCAAACACATGAAAAAGAAAATCATTATATAACCGCGCAAGTCAAAGAACGCAAAGAGCGATATCTTTCGTTCTTGGAAATTGAGGATGCGGGCAGTATAACGCTTGATGAAATTATCAAACATCAGCGAGAAACAAATGGCTACGGCAACAGCTATCAGGCACAGCCACCACACCCTTTCGGGATGGTCTGCATGCACTTGTATAATGGCTTGTATGCCCGTAATGAGCACCTTGATGCCCGGTCCCAGCCAGCACAACACCTGCATTAGCAGCAAGTGCTCTTTGTTTACGGGAAGAATACGGTCGGTATTCATATTATTCGTAAGTAAGAATCATTTTTATAGGTACTACTAAGCAATCTCTTCCAATGCGCCCGTTTCGGAATCAATAATGAAACCGCGGACTATGATGTCCTTCGGAATGAGCGGATGTGTCTTGATGGTCTGTACGGTCTTGCGGACCGAGGTCGGCGTGTCGCGGAAACCCTCGAGCCAGTGGTTGAGGTCAATACCACATTCGCGGATAGTGTCCAAGGTCTCGTCTTTGATACCCCGCGCTTTCATCACATGGTGGAAATGGCTATAACTCATGTGGCACGCGCCGCAATGACTGTGTGCGACCACCATGATTTCTTCCACGCCTAATTCATAGATAGCGACAATGAGACTGCGCATCGCCGAATCGAAGGGCGTGATAATCAGTCCGCCGGCGTTCTTGATGATTTTTGCGTCTCCGTTCTTCAGTCCAAGTGCCGCCGGCAGCAGTTCCGTAAGACGGGTGTCCATGCAGGTGAGCACCGCCAGTTTCTTGTCGGGGTATTTGCTTGTCAGATACTTCTCGTAGCCTTTCTGCGCCACGAAAGATTGGTTGAATTGAATAATGTCGTCTATCATAGTATTATTGCTCAATTTGTGCCAACTTCGGCAAACATGTTTTGGTATACAACTGCTTTTTTGTCCAGCGAAAGCGGATAAGCACGGGAAGTAGAAGGCATCCTCCAGAAGCGGATATATCTGCCGGCAAAGGTTGTTTCGATATATTCGCCGACTTTGGGTGTGTTGGTATGCAGTATTTCCGCCAAGGTCTCTGCGGCTTTGCCCCCTGTGCAGCAGATGTCATGGCATTGCGGCAGTTGTTGGAGCAAAGCGGCTATGTCGGTCTGCTCGACGATTTCCAAATGCTCATCGGAAGCATTTCCTTGTTTGCGGATGACGGTTTGCGCGGTGTCAAAGATTGCGATGCCTTTTGTTTGGCAGAAAGCCACTATCTCTTCGTATTTGAAGCGTTTATCCGGTGTGCAGAAATGCAACTTGTCGCCGAAGAACACCTGTCCCATGATGCGCCACATGTCGTTCTGCGGGTTAGGGTAGAAGAAGTCCATGCACCATCGTTCCTTCGGCGGCGGGAAACTGCCTAACATCAGCAAGCGCGCATTCTTCGGCAAGAAAGGCTGCAAGGGATGGCGTTCTATATTCGGAGTGGTTGGCATTATTCTATAGTTTCAATGTAAAAACTGAACGGACGAAAACCATCGTTGCAACTAATCATCGCACTCTTGGTGTTCTTCATCCAGCCATCGTAAAAGTTAGATTCGCCACGTGCCAATGCTTCCACGAACTCATGCATGGACGACCATGCAGACGGACATATGCCTTCCGGACACTGACCATCCTCGGAAATCCATTGCTGTCCCTCTCGCGCGCTACAAGCGTGCTCAATGGGATTCTCATATTTCGCCATCAGATCAGGATAGACCGTCTGACGAATGGCTGTTATTCGTACGTTCATTATACACTTTTTCTTGTTTGCTTCATTTTTACCGCAAAGGTATAGAAAATAAATGATATACGCAAGCAAAACGTCATAATTTGCAATTTTTTATTACCCTAAACGTCTTATTTTGCAATTTTTTGCGACTCAAAACGCCTTATTTTGCAGATTTTGGTATTCTAAACTGCATAAAATCGCAAGTTTTCATTTTCTAAACTGCATAGTATGTATCACGCACACGCATACAAATCAATGCCACAGGAATTGTTTGGGGGGCCTTTTGGCACTTTTTTTGTTATAAAATGAACGAATTCAATTTATCGGTGTATGCAGTTGTGAGAGCGCACTCAAAACAGATTGAAAACCGATAAACAAATAGCAAAATGAAATGTAAAACTTTTATCATCGCAGCCGCCGTATTTCTACTTGGCTGCATTGGAACACTCCAAGCTTTCACTGCATTGGAGAAAGAAGAACCGCAAGAGATTCGCGGTATTGTCGTAGAGGATCACGATAGCTTGTGGTACGAAACGCAGCAGCAACTTTGGTTACAGAAAGCAGCTGCGAACCCTACAGACGAGCACGCATGGCAACAAGCCTTTGAAGCGGCTCGTTATGCAGACATGATTGCCGAGGACTGGGGGCGTACTGAACGCAAGCAAGCCATCCTTGACAAAATGAACGAGTATATTCCTAATTCGTTCACCTATAATCTCTGCATGTACATGACTGAGATTTGTGAGCGAGGGGGTAATCCCGAACCATATGCCGAGAGAGCCCTGCAACTCATGCCTGAGAACATTGCCCGCAAAGACGCAGAAATGTTAATTTCCTATCTATGGATGTCAGGCAAGACATTTGCAAAAGACAGAAAGCCCAATGCAGAACAGCAACAACTGATGAAGTTTGCGCAAAAACTATACACGGCAAACGCCTATCCGTCCTATCTGCTTCGATATACATACAACTCGTTGCAGGGCATGGATGAGAACGCCATCTATTTTGTCAATGGTGATGTCCCCGGTTATACCTCTTTAGTTATTCAGGCAGCACTCAGCCAACATACGGACAAAATCATCGTTCCCGTTTCGTTCCTTTATGTGGAGACCTATCGCAAAGCGTTGTGCCACTATCTCGGAATCGCGGATTTTGAAACAACGAAAGACTACGCTTCGATGGAGAACAGGGCAGACATGTTTATGCAAGACATATTGGGGCATATTATCAATAAATGTAAGCGTCCTGTTTATTTCTTCCCGACAGGCAGTTATCCGGAAACGGACTCTTTCAAGAAAAACCTATACAATGAAGGACTTGTTTTCAAGTATAGCACACGCAGCTATGATAATATGGTAGTAGCCAAGCGTAATGTGGAAAGCAAGTATCACATGCAGTACCTCACAGAGCCGAATTTCGTCAGTGAGGAACAATGGAAAGGCAGTGAGCGTATTCAACTGAATTACATGGTAATGCTTGCGCCTGTTGTCAAAAGCTATAAAGAGGAAGGCGACACACTTCACGCGAACCAATTGGCTCGCTATCTGACTACGGCAGTCGTCAAGACCTCTTTGCCGGACGAGGAGAAAGTTAAATATATCAATCTCTTAGGCGACAAGTAAGAATCGTTCGAACAAATGTGAGATAAGAAGAAATGATACTATCACTATTTGTAAATTACAAGTCAACACCAGATGAACAACTCATGGAGCGCGTTCGTCTGGTGAGTGACGAAAAGGCATTCAACGAGTTGCATCGTCGATATTCGCGACTGCTGCAAGGCTTTTTCTTTCGCCGCTTGGGTGGAGACAACCAACTGGCAGCCGATTTGCTGCAAGATACATTTGAGCGTGTTTGGACTGCAAGAAAACAATATACCACAGAGCAACCGTTTCGTACTTGGCTTTTCACGGTAGCCTATAATCTCTGCAAAAATATCTACCGCAGCAATGAGCATGAACAAGCCTATTTAGAATCGCTGCCAACAGATGAACCCATTGCGGAAGATGCAACGCCTATAAAACTTGACGCTGCCGCATTTGACCAAGCATTGCAGCAAGAGTTAGCACGTTTGAATGAACATCAGTAAATGTTGTTTGAATTACGGTTTACGCAGGAAATGACCGTGCCGGAAATAGCCGCAATTATCGGTATACCGGAAGGAACAGTCAAATCACGTCTGCACACGTTAACCAATTATTTACGACTAAAACTAAAAGATTATGAGTAATACATTTGAAGATCAATTAACCGCTTCCGCACGCCGCTTGCGTGAAGCCCAAGATGCCAAGTTGCATGTAACGGCATCGCAGATGTCTCATCGCCGTCAGTATTGGGGATGGATTGCTACCCCTGCTGCCGCTGCTGTAGGATTGCTAATCGGTCTGTTTATCCACCGCCCGACAGAACAAACAAACGATTATGTTGTTCCTGTGGTTGCTGTAGAGACAACAGGTCATAGTATTCTTGACGACGGCGCAGATTATAGCCTTTTTGTGGCATTATAGCAGCAGATTTACTAAAAATCACGAGACGTTCATCGGTCGCTCTTCTCTCGCTCTTCTCTCGGTGACAGTAGCAGTCGATTACATGTCGATTTCGTGTCTAACAGTTAAACGAAAGAGGGCGACTCAAATGAGCCGCTCTCTTTTCGTAATATGTAGCCTATTAGACGACTGCGATTACTCTTGCATGAGCAATTGCATTACCACCTTGGCACTATAAGCTACCGGAGTTCCCGGGCCAAAAATAGCCGCTACTCCTGCCTTATAGAGAAAATCGTAGTCTTGGGCAGGAATAACGCCGCCTGCCGTAACCATAATATCAGGTCTACCAAGCTTTTTAAGTTCTTCAATCACTTGTGGGATTAACGTCTTATGTCCTGCCGCCAATGATGACACGCCTAATACGTGCACATCATTTTCAACCGCCTGCTTAGCGGCTTCCGCGGGTGTCTGGAAGAGAGGACCCATATCGACATCAAAGCCGCAATCGGCATAACCGGTGGCCACCACTTTGGCTCCACGATCGTGGCCGTCCTGTCCCATTTTGGCAATCATGATACGGGGCTGACGTCCCTCTTTCTTAGCAAATTCTGCTGTGAGACGACAAGCCTCCTGGAAGTTGTCGTCCATTTTGGTTCCTGAAGCGTACACGCCTGAAATAGTTCTAATGGTTGCTTTATAACGTCCTACGACTTTCTCGCAAGCGTCGGAAATCTCGCCGAGTGAAGCACGGAGACCGGCAGCCTTGACTGCCAATGCGAGCAGGTTCTCACCCTTCTTGCCGTCCGCCCAAGCCTGAACGGACGCGGTGATTTCTGCCAAAGCCTCCTGTACGGCTTTCTCGTCACGGTTGGCACGGAGTTCGGCGAGTCGTGCGACTTGCTGCTCACGTACGGCGGTGTTGTCAATCTCGAGGATATCAATCGGATCTTCGTGCTCGAGACGATACTCGTTGATACCGATGATCTTCTGGTTGCCGGAGTCGATACGCGCCTGCGTACGTGCGGCGGCCTCCTCGATACGCATCTTGGGGATACCGGTCTCGATAGCTGCAGCCATACCGCCGAGTTTCTCGATCTCCTGGATGTGAGCCCACGCCTTGTCCATGAGTTCCTTGGTGAGCGATTCTACGTAGTAGGAACCGCCCCACGGGTCAATCTCCTTGCAGACCTTGGTCTCCTCCTGGATGTAGATCTGGGTGTTACGTGCGATACGTGCGGAGAAGTCCGTCGGCAGGGCAATCGCCTCGTCGAGTGCGTTGGTGTGCAGGGACTGTGTATGTCCGAGTGCGGCTCCCATAGCCTCGATACAGGTACGTCCGACGTTGTTGAACGGGTCCTGCTCGGTGAGCGACCAACCGGAGGTCTGGCTGTGGGTACGGAGCGCCATGGATTTCGGGTTCTTGGCGCCGAACGACTTGACGATCTTCGCCCACAACATACGTCCTGCACGCATCTTGGCAATCTCCATGAAGTGGTTCATACCGATGGCCCAGAAGAAGGACAGACGCGGTGCGAAGGTGTCCACGTCCATGCCGGCATTGACACCTGCGCGGAGGTACTCCATACCGTCCGCCAGCGTATAAGCCAACTCGATATCCGCCGTAGCACCGGCCTCCTGCATGTGGTAACCGGAGATGGAGATGGAGTTGAACTTAGGCATGTTCTGCGAGGTATATTCGAAGATATCAGCGATGATCTTCATGGAGAACTTAGGCGGATAGATATAGGTGTTACGCACCATGAACTCCTTGAGGATATCGTTCTGGATGGTACCTGCCATCTCCTCGAGTTTGGCACCCTGCTCGAGACCTGCGTTGATATAGAACGCGAGGATAGGCAGCACGGCGCCGTTCATGGTCATGGAGACGGACATCTTGTTCAGAGGAATTCCGGCGAAGAGGACCTTCATATCCTCGAGCGAACAGATAGACACGCCTGCCTTGCCGACATCGCCGACGACGCGCATGTTATCGGCGTTGTAGCCACGGTGGGTCGGGAGGTCGAACGCCACAGACAGACCTTTCTGACCGGACGCGAGGTTGCGGCGGTAGAAGGCGTTGGATTCCTCGGCGGTGGAGAATCCGGCGTACTGGCGGATGGTCCACGGACGGAGCGGGTACATGGCGCTGTACGGGCCTCTTAAGAACGGAGGGATACCGGACACGTAGTCGAGGTGCTCCATGCCCTGGAGGTCTTCGCGGGTGTAAACGGGCTTGACGTCGATCAGTTCCGGCGTCTGCCAGTCGGCAACATTCGGGCCAACAACTTTGCTGGCCGAAACTTGCTTAATGTCTATTTGCTTAAAATCAGGTTTCATAATATTACTTGATTTTGATTTGTTATGCTATTTGTTGTTAAGAAAAAAACCTAAATGACACTTTTGAATGATTAAGCGTTTCACGCTCCATGTCTTAGTCTGCTAGATCGTCTTCGTAAGCGAGCTTCCAAGCCGCTCTATCATCCTAATCCATTCTCTATCGAGTTCAATCATTCAAAAGACATAAACATAAAAAACAATTTATTTCTTTTTAGCCCACGTATTAGCCAATATCACGGCAACGGTTATTAACACAACAACAACTCCGGCAAAAAGAAGATTATGTGTCTTATCACTGTCATCAATTGGCAAGAAACATCCCGGCGCAATTAAAAGAAATAGGATGCCGACAATTAGTCTTAGACGTTTTATGTTTACCTTTTCTTTCTCTTCTTTAGATGCTGTGTTATAACCTGCGATAAGCCAATCGCCTTTCCCAATAAGAATGACGATAGCTATGATTAAACAAACAAAGCCTACAATAATTTGTGTCATACTAATATTATTTTTTATGCATTAAAACATATACATTACGCCATCCTTGGTATCCAAGTAGTAGTGTTCTGCTTGGTCCATGGGAGGGGCGAAGTTCCACAAAATACCGATCTGCTTGCCGGTCAGGCGCATGTAGTTCCATAATTGCTGACGATGCTCCGCTATCAGTTTGTCCACCGCCTTGCACTCTACGATAACCTCATCATTGATCAGGAAATCTACGAAGTGCTTGTGCTGTATGGGCTTGCTGTGAAAAACCACTTGGAAGTAGTACTCACGCTGATTCGGAATCTGTTGCTCGTCGAGCAGGATCTGCAACGCCTCCTGATACATATACTCATTCAAGAATGGTCCAAGCTCGCGGTGTACGGCAGCGCACGCGCCATTGATGGCGTAGCATTTAGCCTTTAGTTGCTCGCACAACTCCGGGTGCTTATCGATCAATCTTTTCAGCGTATATTGCATAATCGAAAAATGTTTTTTGTGTTTATGTCCTTCGAATAATTGGGATCTCCTTGGAGATGAGGATTTATTGTAGCAGGCTATGTCAAATTTATTTGAAAATAGGCTGGTAGAATAAATACTCGTAAAAACTGCAAGTTTTCAATTATTCGAAGGTGTTTTATATGTTTTTTTCTTATCGTTTCAGCAGTTGTTGGTTAAACGATTTCAATGTCTCAAGCACGTTGCTTCTTACGTGGATGAAGTTGGTGATGCCGAGCTTCTGAAGATCCTCCATGCAGGCCGGCGCACCGGCGACGATGAAGAGTTCCTTCTTGCCCTGCAGTTTCTTCCATGCCTTCGGCGCGAGGTCGGCGTACTCGTCGTCGGACGAACAGAGGACGATGATGTCCGCTTTTGCCTTGCGGGCTGCCTTGATACCTTCTGCGATGGTAGCGAAACCGTTGTTGTCAATGACCTTGTATCCCGCGCACGCGAGGAAGTTACAACTGAACTGCGCACGTGCGATACGCATGGCGAGGTTGCCGATAGTCAGCATGAAGGCAACGGGTTGCTTTTTGGCAGACTCCGTCTCCAAACGCAGCTGTTCAAACTCTTCCGCTGCTCTGGCGATCGGCAGAGTGTTTATACTGCCTTCGGCAGGTTTAGCGCAGCTGCAAGCTGCTTGTTTATCGCAAGCGTTTATCTTGATCTTCTTACCTGCTTTCTCAGTGAAGTTCGGGAACTGGTTGGAGCCGAGCAGCACCTCTTTGCGGCGTGCTACGTCCTGCAGACGCGCTTTGAGGTTGGTGGCCATATGCTCCTGTACCTTACCTTCGGCTACCATCTGGTACATGCCGCCGGCTTCCTGGATAGCGAGGAACTGCTTCCATGCCTCGGCTGCCAGCGAGTCGGTCAGGTTCTCCAGGTAATACGAACCGGCTGCGGGGTCAACGACCTTGTCGAAATGCGCCTCTTCCTTGAGCAGCAACTGCTGATTGCGGGCGATACGCTCGCTGAAGTCGGTCGGTTGCTCGTAGGTCACATCAAACGGCGTGACGGTGATCTCGTCCACACCTGCCAGAGCCGCCGACATCGTCTCCGTCTGGCTGCGCAACAGGTTCACGTACGCATCGAAAACGGTCATGTTGAAACGGCTCGTCTCGGCGCTCACGTTCATCTTGGCGGCGTTGCGCAGGGCGGTGGTGAAAATCGGCTGCTTGTATGCCTCTACGATCTTCGCCCACAGCAGACGGCCGGCACGGAACTTGGCAATCTCCATGAAGTAGTTGCCGCCGATACCCATGTTGAAACGGATGGCGTTGGCGGCGCGGTAGTTCGGCACACCGGCTTCGGTCAGCATGGTCATGTACTCGGCACCCCACGCGAGAGCGTACGCGAGTTCCTGTGCGGCATAAGCGCCGGAGTTATTGAGGATGACGCTGTTGACGCCGATGACGCGATAGTTAGGAAGCGACTTAGCTGCGTGCTCCACCTCTGCCAGCTTGGCGGCAATCTGCTCGCGCTTCAAAGCTTTGCCCTTGAGCAGCATGCCCTTGATCGGGTCCACGTTGATGGAACCTACCATGTGCTTTGTGTCGTAACCCATGCGGCCGTAGTAGCGCACGAGGATGTTTGCCAACTTGGCGGCTGCACACGGGCAGATGGTGAAGTTGATGGCGATGCAGTCGGCGGCGATGCCGTTGAGCAAAGTCTTGATAAAATGGTAGGTCAGTTTGTCCTTGTCCAGACAGAAACCGAGCGAGTTGATGCCTTTGTTGAGCACCTCCAGCGCCTTGGCGTTGGCCTTGCGGGCGTTCTTGCACGCGCAGATGTTCTGACGAACGCACCAGTCGTTGTTGGTGCGGGTGCCGCGAACGTAGGGGAACTGGCCGGGTGCGGAGACGGTGGTCTTCAGGCCCTTGAGGTCCTCGCGGCGGTAGAAAGGCTGGACGCTGAAGCCTTCCGGCGTGCGCCACACGAGCTTCTTGTCAAAGTCCGCGCCTTTGAGGTCGGCAATGATTTTGTCCTTCCATGCCTGTTTCGACACCGGAGCAAAATCAGCTTGCAAATTCAGTTTTGTTGCCATGATTTAAGTGTTAATTATTTGAAAATTATATTAATTATAAAACAAAAACAATAAAAACACCTCCATTGTTTGCGGCACTAACGTGCCCTATATCTTAATCTGACAGATTGTTTTTGTGAGCAAGCGCCCAAGCCACTCTGTCAGCCTAATCTATGCTCTACGAGCTACAAACAATGTCGGACATAAACCTAAAAAAGTTAAAATCGCACAAAGTTACTGCTTTTTTGCGAGACATGCAAGAAAAATCGCAAAAATTGTTCAAATATTTGCGATTTTTGCCGTTTTACAGCATTTGCGGGGGTATTTTTGCAATTTTAGACGAGAAATGAAACAAGAAAGTAACCGAAGGCGGCTGCGATGATAAAAATAGCGCTCCGTATGTTCCCGCAAGCCGTTTCCTCACCGGAAAGACTCAGAAAATTGCCGTTTACAACCGGATGGCTTCCTCCCAGGTGTAGTTTTTGTCTTCTACGGTCGAGGGGATGTAACCCATTTCCTCTTTCGCTTTCTCTTGCGGGAAGGTGAAATAGGTGCAGGTGCACTCGCACAACAGCGTCCCGTCCGCACCGTACAACTCGCCTTGCACAATCGCCACATTCCGCCGCATCTCTTTGAGGAATCCGCGCAGTTTGACGTAGTCCTGCAAGGTCGAAACGGGCTTGTGGTAGCGCATCTCCATCTTCGCGGTCACGCCGGCTGTCTTCAGTATATGGAACACCACCCATCCGCACACCTCGTCCAGCAGCACCGCCTGGATGCCGCCGTGCAGCGTGTTCAGCCACGACTGATGGTTCTGCGTCGGTCGCCAGATAGAGATGATTTCGTCGCCGTCCTCAAAGAACCGCATCTGTGTGCCAATCGGGTTGTCCGGACTGCAACCGAAGCAGTTATAGCCCGGCATCCGCGTCCATGGATTGATGATTCGTTTCATGTGTTCACAAATTTCGGCTGCAAAGGTACACAAAAACTTGCATATATGCAAAAATTTTTACTAAAAATGAAAAAACATTCCTACGCGCTTGCGTATATGGAAAAAAAGTTGTAATTTTGCAGGCTGATTGTGGGGAATTGCCTACGCGTTGCCTGGGCGTTAGCAGGGTATTGCGTATCATGGTGCACCCTATAATATACAAAGTATATTATCCCGTGATTTTAAAATAAATCCAAAATAAATTAACAAACGATTATGCAAACAATCAAACTGAAGCGTGGTTTGGACATTCCTTTTGAAGGAGCCGCCGCACAGACGCTCGGAAGCGTGCGTCGTCCGGAGGTCTTTCATATTGTGCCCGACCATTTCGCCGGCATCACACCCAAGTTGGATGTCAAAGTCGGCGACCAGGTGAAAGCGGGTTCGCCCCTCTTTCACGACAAGGCGTTTGAGGAAATGCAGTTCACGTCGCCTGTTTCGGGTAAGGTCGTGGATATCGTGCGCGGTGAGCGTCGCAAAGTGATGTCGATTGACATCCAGGCCGATGCCGCTATCGCTTACGAGAAGTTCGACACCGCCCAAGATGTGAAATCGCTCCTCCTCAAGTCCGGTTTGTGGGCATTGCTTCGTCAGCGTCCGTACGACTGTATCGCGCTGCCGAACAAGACGCCTCGTGCAATCTTCATCTCCTCGTTCGACACGGCTCCCGTGGCTCCGGACTACGAGTTTGTGCTGAAAGGCCAGTTGCCGACGCTGCAAGCCGGTGTATCAGCGCTAAGCAAGTTAGCGCCTGTTTATATCGGTATCCAGGGCGGTGCCCGTGCTACCGAGTTTAGGGAGTTGAAAGAGTGTAACCTCTATGAAGTTTACGGTCCGCACCCTGCAGGCAACGTAGGTGTGCAGCTGAACAATCTCGCGCCGCTGGCGAAGGGTGAGACGGTCTTCACCGTCAACATTCAGGATCTCGCCATCATCGGCCGCTTGTTCCAGAAAGGTATCGTGGACATGCAGAAGAAAGTGGCCCTCACCGGCCCGTTGGCTTATGGCCGTCAGTACTACAACGTGCTGCCCGGCATGCCGGTTTCTGCTATCTTCAAGAGCAACGTACATGACGAGTGCCCGTGCCGTTACATCGCAGGCAACGTCCTCAGCGGACGTCAGATCTGCGCGGAGAGTGAGATGATTTCGCTCTACGACAACCAGTTCACGGTGCTCGAGGACGGCGCAGAGAAAGCCGAGTTCATGGGCTGGCTCCTGCCGCGGTTCAAGGACTTCAACGCAGGCTGCACAGACCCTGCCAAGATGTTCGACAACTGCTTCACGCAGTGGCTCTTCGGTCCGAAGAAATACAACTGGGACGCTCGTCTGAAGGGTGGCCGTCGCGCCATCATCGTCAGCAACGAGTACGACCGCGTTTTCCCGATGGACATCTATCCTGAGTATTTGATTAAAGCGATGATAGCCGGAAACATCGACCGCATGGAGGCTCTCGGTGCCTACGAAGTAGCGCCCGAAGACTTTGCCCTCTGCGAGTTCGTCTGCACATCCAAGATGCCGCTGCAGGCTATCGTTCGCGAGGCGTTGGACAACTTAAAAAAGGAGATTGAGTGATGAAAAAGCTTTATGACATTTGGAAGAAGTTCGGCAAGAACTTCGAGCAAGGCGGTAAGCTGGAGAAACTCAGCTCGTTCTACGACGCCTTTGATACCTTCCTGTTCACTCCGCAAACGACCGCTAAGAAAAACGGCACGCATATCCATGACGGCAGCGACAGCAAGCGCACGATGATTCTTGTAGTCATGGCGCTCGTTCCCGCTATGCTGTTCGGTATGTTCAACGTCGGTTATCAGCACCTGCTGGCAACCGGTCAGTTGGCTACCGGCCTGACCTGTGCGCTCTTCTGGAAAGCGTTCGGCTTCGGTCTGCTGGCTGTACTGCCCTACATCATCGTAGCGTACGCAGTAGGTCTGGGCATCGAGTTCATCGTGGCGCAGATCAAGCACGAGGAAGTGGCGGAAGGATTCTTGGTAACAGGATTCATCATCCCGCTTATCGTGCCTATTAATACCCCGCTGTGGCAGGTAGCAATCGCCGTTGCGTTTGCTGTTATCTTCGCCAAAGAGGTGTTCGGCGGAACGGGATATAACATCTTCAACGTGGCGCTTATCACGCGTGCGTTCCTGTTCTTCGCGTACCCGTCTTCGATGACCGGTGACAAGATGTTCATCCGCACGGAAGGCACGTGGGGCTGGGACGGCGGTCACGCCCTCGTGGACGGTTTCACGGGCGCTACTCCGTTGACCCAACTGGCTACCGGCACGCCGGTATCGCAGTCCTTCTGGGACATGGCGAACGGACTTATCCCGGGTTCTGTGGGTGAGACCTGCCTCTGGGCAATCCTGCTCGGCGCATGTCTGCTCATCGCAACGGGTGTGGCTTCATGGAAGACGATGCTGGCTACCTTCGTAGGCGGCGCTTGCACGGCTTGGCTCTTCAACCGGTTCGGTGCACCCGACAACCTCGTAGGCCAGTATCCGTGGTACTTCCATTTGGTAAGCGGCGGCTTCGCGTTCGGTGCTGTGTTCATGGCTACTGACCCGGTCACCTCTGCCCGTACCGAGTGCGGTAAGTGGATCTACGGTTTCCTCATCGGTCTGGTGGCCGTTATCGTACGTGTGCTCAACCCGGGTTATCCGGAGGGCATGATGCTGGCTATCCTGCTGATGAACGCCTTTGCACCGCTCATCGACTGGTGCGTCGTACAAGCTAACATCAACAAACGTGCTAAAAGGGAGGTGAAGCTATGAAACTGAATACGAACAGCAATGTATATACGATTGTATATGCAACTATAGTAGTCATCATCGTGGCTGTCCTGCTGGCGCTTGTGAGCCAGGTGCTCAGTCCGCGTCAGGCGGCTAACGTCAAGCTCGACCAGCAGAAGCAGATGCTCGTGGCGTTGAACCAGGAGCTGGGTGCTGATCCCGCTGCGCTTTATGAGAGCCTCGTGCGCGACACCATCGACCGCGAGAACGCCAAGCCGGGTATCTTCCGCTTTGAGGTGGACGGCCAGACCAAGTATGTGCTGCGTCTGCACGGTGCCGGTCTGTGGGGCGGTATCGGTGGTTATATTGCCCTCGACGAGGACAAGAACACCATCTTCGGTATCAATTTCAACCACGAGTCCGAGACTCCGGGTCTGGGTGCCCTCATCGTAGAGGAGCCCTTCCGCAGCCAGTTCATCGGCAAGCATATCCGCAATGCCGAAGGTGACATCGTCAGCGTGGTAGTCCTCAAGAAAGGCAACCAGGCAGAGAACGGTGAGGAGCAAGTAGATGCCGTCAGTGGCGCTACCATCACTTCCACCGGCGTCAGCGACATGCTGAAAGAAAATCTGTGCACAGAGTACGCAGATTTCCTGAATGTTGAAAATGGTGACGCTTCGCTTAATGGTGAAAATGATGAGAATGTTGAACCTATTAAAGAGGAAGGAGAATAATTATGCTTAGTCAAAAAACGAAAGAGACTCTTCTTGGTCCTCTTAACGTCAATAACCCCGTCGTAGTGCAGGTGCTCGGTATCTGTTCGGCACTCGCCGTAACGGTACAGCTCAAACCTGCACTCGTTATGGGTATCGCGGTGACCATCATCGTAGCGATGGCGAACGTCATTGTGTCGCTCATCCGTAACACGATTCCGATGCGTATCCGTATCATCATCCAGTTGGTGGTTGTCGCTGCGCTGGTAACGCTCGTGAGCGAGGTGCTCAAGGCCTTTGCCTACGACGTGGCGATGCAGCTCTCCGTCTATCTCGGCCTCATCATCACCAACTGTATCCTCATGGGTCGTCTCGAGGCGTTTGCCATGACCAATAACGCGTGGGACTCGTTCCTCGACGGTCTGGGCAACGGCTTCGGCTATGCAATCATCCTCGTCATCGTCGCTTTCTTCCGTGAGTTGCTCGGCTCGGGCGCGCTCCTCGGCTATCAGATTATTCCCGATAGCTGGTACGCTGCCGGCTACGAGAACTGCGGTATGATGATGATGCCGGCGATGGCATTGATTCTGGTAGGTTGTATCATCTGGGCTCACCGCTCATTAAACAAGGAGGAGAAATAATATGGAACATGCATTAAGTTTGTTTGTCCGCTCGATATTTGCGGACAATATGATTTTCGCCTTCTTCCTCGGCATGTGTTCGTACCTTGCCGTAAGTAAGACGGTGAAGACCTCTGCCGGCCTCGGAGTAGCCGTTACCTTCGTGCTGCTTATCACCCTGCCGGTTAACTACCTGCTGCAGGTCTATGTACTCAACCCGCTCGGTCTGAGCTACCTGAGCTTCATCCTCTTCATCGCCGTGATTGCCGCCATCGTGCAGATCGTGGAGATGGTAGTGGAGAAATTCAGCCCGTCGCTCTACGCCAGCCTCGGTATCTTCCTGCCGCTGATTGCGGTGAACTGCGCCATCATGGGTGGTTCGCTCTTCATGCAGCAGCGTATCCTGCTCGATCCGGAGAACGTGAAGGCGATTGCCAATATCGGCGATGCGTTTGCGTACGCACTCGGTTCGGGTATCGGTTGGTTCATGGCGATTGTATGCCTCGCAGGTATTCGTGAGAAAATGGAGTATAACGATGTACCCAAGCCCTTGCAAGGTCTCGGCATCACCTTCATTACGGTAGGTCTGATGGCGATGGCGTTCATGTGCTTCAGTGGTCTCAAAATTTAATAGGAGGAACGCACTATGTTAAAACCGATTTTGTTAGCAGTAGCAGTATTCCTCGTAGTAATACTCCTGTTGGTCATCATCCTCTTGGTGGCTAAGAAATACCTCGTATCGTCCGGCAACGTCAAAGTCACCATCAACGGCGACAAAGAATATGACGTTGCCGCAGGCGGAAGCCTGCTGGCGCAACTCGGCGAAGCAGGTGTGCACCTGCCTTCGGCTTGTGGCGGTAAGGGTTCGTGCGGTCAGTGCAAATGCCAGGTACTCAGCGGCGGCGGTGAGATTCTGCCGACCGAGACCGTTCATTTCTCGCGCAAGCAGCAGAAAGAGGGCTGGCGTCTGGGTTGCCAGGTCAAAGTGAAAGAAGACATCACCATGAAGGTCGATGAAGCGGTGCTCGGCGTCAAGGAATGGGAGTGCGAAGTCATCTCCAACAAGAACGTCGCTACCTTCATCAAGGAGTTCAAGGTGCAGCTGCCTCCGGGCGAGCACATGAACTTCGAGCCGGGTTCGTACGCGCAGATCATCATCCCCGAGTACGATATCGACTACAACCGCGACATGGACAAGTCCCTCATCGGCGACCTCTATCTGCCGGCATGGGAGAAGTTCGGCCTCTTCAAACTCAAACAGAAGAACACCCAGGCCACCGTCCGTGCGTATTCTATGGCGAACTACCCCGACGAGGGCGATATCATCACCCTTACCGTTCGTATCGCTACGCCGCCTTTCAAACCGAAAGAGCAGTGCCCGAACGGACCGGAGTTCATGGACGTACCCTGTGGTATCGCTTCCACGTACATCTTCTCGCTCAAGCCGGGCGACAAGGTACGCATGAGCGGTCCTTACGGCGAGTTCCGTCCTGTTTATGACAGCAAGAAGGAGATGATATGGGTCGGTGGTGGTGCCGGTATGGCTCCGCTGCGTGCGCAGATCATGCACATGCTCAAGACCCGTCAGTGCCGCGACCGTCAGATGCACTATTTCTACGGCGCACGCGCTATCGACGAAGTCTTCTTCCTCGAGGATTTCCTTGCGTTGGAGAAGGAGTTCCCCAACTTCCATTTCCACCTCGCGTTGGACCGTCCGGACCCGAAGGCCGACGGCCTGGGTATCAAGTACACCCCGGGCTTCATCGCTCCGGTCATGGGCGACACCTACCTCAAGCAGCATGATGCTCCCGAGGATGTCGAGTACTACCTCTGCGGTCCTCCTATGATGGCCAAGACCGTCCTCGACCTCCTGCACTCGCTTGGTGTGGACGATGCCGACATACGGTTTGATAACTTCGGAGGTTAATCCGGTGGATAATAAAAAAGAACGCGCGTACACACGTGCGTTCTTTTTTTTATCAATAATTGGATTATGCAAATATCTCGGTGTAATTCGCCATTGAAGATAAATTCTTGCGTTAGAGCAGATGGTATCGGCTGTAAGAAACAATGAAAGAAACCGCATATGAATATACGGAGCATTGGCGCTACTCAGTGACTTTCAGTTGGGCGGAGAGGGACGCGATGATGAAGCCGCGGAGGGTGCTATAGAACTTGTCGGAGCGATGAGAGTCCGCGGAAGCGGATGGATGTAGGGAAGTGCCGAGGAATTTAGCGTTAGCGCGAGCAACGTGTTTGTTGGCGGCTTTGCTGTACTCGATATAACGGTCTTGCCAGTAAGCAAGGCGTTCCGGGTCGGACATCTCTATCTTGCATTGTTTGACCGCCTGCGAGAAAGTGCTGATAGCACGCTTGCGGCTCTCGGCAAGAGGTCCGGTGTACGGGTGCATGATAGCGTAAGCGTGGGTGCTGCCATTACGCGTACGCATGACGATACGTTCTCTACGAGAGAGTTTGCCACTGAAGTGGTCAAAAGGGAGTGCGGGTTCAATGTGTGCCATTGCTTTGGGTTTGTTCGTTGAAAAAACGTTAAAAAGTTAACGTGTTAAAATGGTTTTTATTGTATAAAAACGTTAAACTGCTATTGTTCTATTTACGTTCCTACACTCAGAAGCGCTAAATATATCGTTTATCTAACGTATATCTATCGTGTATCTATCGTATATGTTTCGTGTTTTTGTCGAGATAGATAGCGGATAAGACGCGGCAAAGGTAGTGCTTTTTTGCGGAATATGCAAGAAAAATCGCAGAAAAAATACGATTGTGTAATGATTATACCGGAAAATCCGGCATATATAGACCGCTAACGCCTTCACCCATAAAGGGAAGGGAATATGGGGTACCGGTTATGGGAGTGCCTGATATATCGGGCGCAACTGACAAAGAAAATACGGCATACTATGCCGTGCAATAGACACAGTAAAAGAAAGAGAGGCGGCCAAACGGTCGCCTCTCGGGTTTAGCTGTTAGCCGTTAGCCATTAGCTGTTGGCCGTTAGCTGTTAGCCATTAACTGTTAGCCATTAGCCGACAGGGGATTACTCCTCAGTTGCTTTCTTGGTGGCTTTTTTAGCCGGCGCTTTCTTGGCGGGTTTCTCCTCAGCCTGCTCCATAGAAGCTTTCAGTTCAGCAAGAGCAGAGAGGTCACCGAGCGTGGTCTTCTCCACCTTCGGCATCTCAACCTGCGGCTCTTCCGGTTTAGCGGCTTTCTTAGCTGCCTTCGGAGCTGCCTCTTTGCGCTCCTCCCATGTGCGGAGGTGCGATACCAGAATACGTTTCGCGTCGCGGTTGAACTCAATCACCTTGAACGGCAGTTCATCGCCAACAGTAACCGGGCTCTTGTCCTCCTTAGCGAGGTGACGTGTGGTGCAGAAGCCCTCAACGCCCTCTTCGAGAGAGATAACAGCGCCTTTGTCGGTCAGCTCAACCACCTTACCGTTAACAACGGTATCTACGCCGAACTTAGCCTCAAGTTCTTCCCAAGGATTCTCCTCGAGTTGCTTGTGGCCGAGGCTCAGACGACGGTTAGCTACGTCAATGTCGAGAACGACAACCTCAATCTGCGCACCGATCTGAGTGAACTCATTCGGGTGTTTGATCTTCTTGGTCCAGCTGAGGTCGCTGATGTGAATCAGACCGTCCACGCCTTCCTCGATCTCAACGAATACACCGAAGTTGGTGAAGTTGCGAACCTTGGCGAAATGACGTGTACCTACAGCGTACTTGGTCTCAACATTTGCCCACGGGTCAGCCTTGAGTTGCTTGATACCGAGGCTCATCTTGCGCTCTGCGCGGTCGAGCGTCAGGATAACAGCGTCAACCTCGTCGCCGACTTTCAGGAAGTCATTAGCGGAACGGAGGTGCTGGCTCCAGCTCATCTCGGATACGTGAACGAGACCCTCAACGCCCTCTGCGATCTCAACAAATGCACCGTAATCAGCCATAACGACTACCTTACCGTGCACTTTGTCGCCGACCTTGAGGTTCGGATCGAGTGCATCCCAAGGATGCGGAGCGAGCTGCTTCAGACCGAGCGCGATACGCTTCTTCTCCTCATCGAAGTCGAGGATAACGACGTTGATCTTCTGGTCGAGTTGCAGCAACTCGTGCGGGTCGTTAACGCGGCCCCAGCTGAGGTCAGTGATGTGGATAAGACCGTCCACGCCGCCGAGGTCGATGAATACACCGTAGTTGGTGATGTTCTTAACCGTACCCTCGAGTACCTGGCCCTTCTCGAGCTTGCCGACGATTTCCGCCTTCTGTGCCTCGAGTTCAGCCTCGATGAGTGCCTTGTGGCTGACCACAACATTGCGGAATTCCGGATTGAGTTTCACAATCTTGAACTCCATCGTCTTGCCGACGAGGATGTCGTAGTCGCGAACGGGTTTAACGTCGATCTGGCTGCCCGGCAGGAAGGCTTCCATGCCAAGTACATCCACGATCATGCCGCCTTTCGAACGCCATTTGATGTAACCGGTAACGATCTCACCTGCGTTGTAAGCTTCGTTAACGCGGTCCCAAGCACGTGCTGTGCGTGCCTCATTGTGCGAAAGAACGAGCTGTCCTTTCTTGTCCTCCTGGCTCTTGATGTACACTTCTACTTTGTCGCCTACCTTGAGCTCAGGGTTGTAGCGGAACTCAGCCGCCGGCACGATACCGTCGGATTTGTAACCTACATTGACAACTACCTCGCGCTTGTTGATACTGATAACGGTACCCTCAACGACTTCATTGTCCTTGATGGCGCTCAGCGTGTCATTATACTTCTTGATTTCTTCTTCGTTTTTGCCTTGCTTTTGTGCTTCATAGGCATCCCAGTCGAAGTTCTGGAGAGAAAGATTTTCTGCCATGTGGTAGAATTTTTGTGGGGCCAAAAATTCGGCTATTAGCTGTTAGCTGTTGGCTATTAGCTGTTAACTGTTGGCTATTAGCGATTTTCGGATTCCCGTTAAAGGGTTAATAAATGTTAGCCTCTTTTCGCGTCACCGCGGAAAAAGCGTGCAAAATTACTACAAATTTTTCACATACGCAAGTTTTTGAGTGATTTTTTTAGAGCAAAATGTAATTTTGCGATTATTTATAGCCTTAGAACTATGCAGATAGCGTATGTATATACTGATATGCGATTAGAAACCGGAAGAGATGCAGAAATGCATCTGTTGTTGTGTGACAGGGTGGGGAAAAGTTATTTCTGCCGCATGAAGCATCAGGCGATGTGCGATGTTTGATGTGTTATGTGTGATGTGAGATGTGTTATGGGCGATTTGGCCGTAGAGGCGGTCGTAGAGGATGGGGGCATTGAGACCATCGGGATGGGCGGCGTGGACGCGGAGTTGGTGGGTGCGGCCGGTAAGCGGAAAGAAATCGACCAGAACAGTGCCATCAGGGCGATATTCCCGTATTTTATAACGCGTAATGGCCGGTTTGCCGTGCTCGAAGTCCACCATCTGTCGCGGACGATCGTAGGGATTGGGCAGGAGTGGAAGGCTGATTTCGCCTTCCAATTTATGATTTATGACAGATGATTTATGATTTGGCCGTAATACGGCTTCGTAGCGTTTGAGGATGTCACGGCGTTGGAAATAGGCTTGCAGGGTTTTGTATATTTCCGGTGTTTTGGCCAAGACCAGTAAGCCGCTGGTGTCCTGGTCCAAGCGATGCACGGGCTTTATATATTGAAAGTTGAAAGGTGATAACTGAAAGGAACTTTCGACGGAAAGCTCGTCTGACTTGCCCGGGACGGAGAGCAGGCCGGAAGGTTTGTTGACGACGATGAGGTAGTCGTCTTCGTACAAAGTCTCTATCTGTTGGCAAAGTGCTTCGGCGTGTCTGGTTTCGGGAGCGGGTTCTATTTCGAGGCCTTGCAACATATGGCGCAGAATGGGCACACATTTGCCGGAACAGGGAGTATAGAAAGAGCCTTCTGTCCTCACTTCCGTCTTCGAAGGTGCACCTATCCAGAACTCTGCCAGCGCGACGGGTTGCAAGCCATGCCTGAAAGCGTACTGCAACAGTTTGGGAGCACAACATTCACCGGCTCCGGAGGGAGGCATGGCTTCGCCAATTGATGGTTTATGATTGATGATTGATGATTTATTGAAGAACTCTTCCTTTGGAAGAATCGTTTTTTCGGAGGCGAAGATATCCAAGAGGTTTCGAGTTTCTCCGCGACCGTTGAGGAAGTTATATTGCGCAAAAAGCAAACGTTGGAGCCGTTGCGATTCGGCCTTGGACGACCCGACGGGTGGAGTAGGCATGTCGTAGACGGGTGGCACAAAACCATCGTGGTAATACGAGCCATCCAGTTTGGCAGAGAAAGCGGAGAGGTATGATGTTTGATGTGTGATGGGTGATGTTTGGTTAGAGGTATAGACCAAGACACCGAACATTTTACCCTGTTGGTGCAATTCACTTTCCGGATGTTCACGCATATACGCATGAACACGTTTACTAACTTCTGCTGCGGCTTGTAGGGCAGACGGAGGAGGTGTTATGCTAAAAGGAGAGAACATCGAATAGTGAGTTATATGGAACCGAGGGCGAGGCAGACGAGGCCGGCGAGGATGCCGAGCATACAAGCGACCTTGCGCCACGGTTCGGGTTCACGCAGGAAAAGAAGACCGTAGGCAAAGCCTATGACGACTCCGCCGCGGCGAACGGTACTCACGACGGCAATCATCGAATCCTCGTCGCGGAGAGCAAGCATGTAGAGGTTATCGGAAACTATCAAAAACAGGCTTATCAAGATAATTACGCCGATGTTTTTGATAGATTTATGATTTATGATTGCAGATTTATGATTTTTTAGATTTTCGACAAACCACACAATGAGCATCATAATGGCTTGATAGAAGGTATAATAGACTTGTACGGCGTTGTGGTCGTAACGGCGCATGAGGTACTTGTCGTAGAGACCGGAGCAAGCGCCAATCAATATTGCGAGCGCGAGTGCGATGTAATATTGATTGGGCTGTTGGCTATTAGCTGTTGGCCGTTGGCTTTTTCCTTTAAAGGAAAAGGCAAAGACAGTGCCGATGGCGAGCAGGATGCCGAGCCACTGGAACGTGTTAAGGCGTTCGCCGAAGATAAGGAGTGCGCCGAGAAGCGTCCACATGGGACGTGTCGCCTGCATCGGACTGACAACAGAAATAGGCAGATGCTTGAGCGAGATGTAACCGCAAATCCAACTGCTGAGGACGATGACCGATTTGAGGAACGTATAGAGATGCGCGGTGAGGTCAAGACGCGGGACATAGAACGGCGTGCCGAGCATCATTTCCGGACAGACACGCGATAGGACAAGCGGCACGGCCAGACAGAGCGACGAGAAACAGACACTGACGGTAAGCACGTCAATGACCTTGTTGTCCCGAAGCGCGACCTTCTTGGATACATCATAGAAGCCTAAGCACAGGGCCGATATAAATGCCAAAATAATCCACATAATCGCAAAAACGGCTGCAAAAGTACAATTTTATTTGCATATACGCAAATTTTTTCGTACCTTTGCACCGAAAATTATCGCTTATGCTACATATCCAAGAAGAAGTGGCGCGTTGCCTGTTATGCGCAGACGCTCCATGCGGTGAGAAAACCGCCCGTGCTTTACGCGCACTCCGTTTTGAAAATCGCTGGACAGCCGCAGAGTTATTCAGCCAGTTAAACGACGAAGAGATAGCGGCCGCCGAGCGCGCCTGTATCCACTACGACAAGCCGATACGCATTTCTGAGTTGAAGGCTGAAAGTCTTAAGTTGAAAGAAGCCGAGGAGTCGAAAGCGCACGGTCAGGAACTGCCTTCGCTGGAACTCAACTTCTGCGACATGGTATGCGAGAACCCGTTCTTCTTGGCCTCTTCGGCTATCTGCACGAACTACGAGATGGTGGCACGTGCGCTGGAAGCCGGTTGGGCAGGCGTGTTCTACAAGACGATTTGCAAACAGGACATCCGCGAGGTGAGTCCGCGTTTCGATGCCGTGCGCAAGGAAGGTACGCCGTTCGTAGGCTTCCGGAATATGGAGCAGTTGAGCGAGAACCCCTATACGATGGACTTCGACATCCTCCATCGCCTCAAAGTCAACTACCCCACCAAGCGCATCATCGCGTCCATCATGGGCCAGACCGAAGAGGAATGGATTGAGTTGGCGAAGATGGCGGAAGAGGCAGGCTGCGATGCTGTCGAACTGAACTTCTCCTGCCCGCAGATGAAGTTATCGGGCCTCGGTTCGGATATCGGTCAGAACAACGAACTAATCCTTCTCTATACATCCATCGTCAGCGAGGCGGTGAATATTCCGGTTATCCCGAAGATGACGCCGAATGTGCAGGAGATGTCCACTCCAGCCTTGGCTTGCTTCTTTGGCGGCGCACACGGCATCAGCGCTATCAACACCATCAAGTCCATCACGATGAGTCATGATGCGGAGGTGAGCGATAAAAAGACCGTCAGCGGTTATTCGGGCAAGGCCGTGAAGCCTATCGCCCTGCGCATGATTTACGAGATGACGGGCACCCCCTTCCTGCACAAAGCCGGTATCGAGAAGCACATGGATATCAGCGGTATCGGCGGTATAGAGACCTGGCGCGACGCGCTGGAGTTCATCCAACTCGGCTGCCGCAACGTACAAGTTTGTACGGCGGTCATGCAGTACGGCTACCGCATCATCGACGACCTCATCCTGGGTTTGAAGCACTATATGAAAGAGCGCGGTATCGTCGAGTTGAAGAAACTGGTGGGCGAAGAACTGAAGAACATCGTTCTGCCGCATGACCTCGACCGCGACACGATGGTGTTCCCGAAGATTGACCGCGAGAAATGTATAGGCTGCGGACGCTGCTTCATCTCATGCGCCGACGGCGGCCATCAGGCTATCACCTTCGGTGAGGACCGCAAACCGCGTATCGTGGGCACCAAATGCGTTGGCTGCCACCTGTGCCGCCTCGTATGTCCTTCGGGCGCCATCGGCATGGCTAACCGTATGCCCAAACGCGCGTAAACAATACGAACTAACAATTTAAACAACATATTATGGCAAAGTACAAATGGAGTTTTGCGAACGTGGGCGGCGTGACCCGCGTGCGTATTCAATCGGTAGAGGACCTTCGCCATCTCGGTGAGTTGGACAAGAAGATGTGGACGGTTCTCTCGTGTCCTGTCAACGGTCTGGAAATCAGCGACGAGTCGCTGAAAGCGATGGACATTGACGGCGACGGCAAACTGCGTCTCAAAGAGGTAGTCGCCACTTCCGAATGGCTGTGCAACAACCTCAAGGACCCGCAATCACTTTTCGCGCAGAAAGACGAGATAGCCATCGAAAACATCGCTGACGAGGCGATAAAGGCTGTCGGTGAGCGCTTGGCGGAGAACGGTATCGTCACTCTGGCGGCGGTGGATGCTGCATTGGCGGCGGTCACCATAGAGGAGCAACCTATCCCCGCAGCACCGTTAGAGGTGGACGTCATCGCCGCATACAAAGAGAAACAGGCGGAGTACGCCGCTTATTTCGAGCAGGAGAAACTCGTCAAATTAGGTCTGGCAGTCATTCCTGAAGACGCTCCGAAGCCCGGCATGCCGGAGAAGAAATTCCTTGAGATGGGCAAGCAGATAGCAGACTGGGAGGCCGCGAAAGCCGCAGCCGAAGGTGCCAACGCTGACGCCTTGGCTGCCGCAAAAGCGGAGTTCGAACCGTTGCGCAAACTGCTGTTGCTCCACCGTGACTTCTACCGCCTGCTGCGTAACTTCATCACATTGGAGGATTTCTATGACAATGACGAAGAGACGATTGCTTCGTTCCAGGCCGGAACGCTTATCATCGACCAACGCGCATGCCACCTCTGTATCCGCGTAAACGATTTGGCGAAACATGACAGTCAGGCACCGTTGAGCGGCATGTACCTGTTGTACTGTAACTGCGAGAACAAGAAAACAGGCAAGACGGCGCAAATCGTGGCGGCCATGACGCAAGGCGAGATAAAGAACCTGAACGTAGGCAAGAACGCCGTATTCTATGATAACGACGGTTTGGATTATGACGCGACGGTCTTCAAGATTATCGAGAACCCTATCTCCATTCGTCAGGCATTCTGGACACCGTATCGCAAGATGTCGAAATGGGTTGAGGACAAGATTAACAAATCGGCTTCAGAGAAAGATGCGGCCGTCATGGGCGACATGACCTCCAAAGCGGATGCGGCAGTTGCTGATCCGAACGCAGAGAAGAAACCGGCTTTCGACATCGCCAAGTTCGCAGGTATCTTTGCCGCCATCGGTATGGCGTTAGGCATGATCGGAACGATGCTGGTAAGTGTGGCGAAAGGCTGGATTACGCTGACCTGGTGGCAGCAGATTCTGGTATTCATCGGTATCCTGTTACTCATCAGCGGTCCGAGTATGATTATGGCATGGATGAAGTTGCGCCGTCGTAACCTCGCGCCGGTACTCAATGCCAACGGTTGGGCTGTTAACGCAGACGCCATCATCTCCGTTCCGTTCGGCCGCAAGTTGACGGAGCAAGTATCGTTCCCGGTTGTCAAAATCAAGAAAGGAATGAAAGGCTGGCAGAAATGGCTGCTGGCATTAGGTATCATCGTAGTAATTCTTGGAATAGCATGTCTCGTATTACATCTCTGTGGATTCTGCTTCTGCTGCTTCTGCTTCCATTAAGCACATCTGCGCAGAATGTGCCTGCTGTGGAGCACACGCCGCTGGATAGTGCAGCGGTGGACAGTGAAGGCGATGAGTTGGAAGAGTTGGACGATATTGACGTCCGCGCGAACCAACTGCCCGAGTGTCTGGCGGGACTTTTCTCCCATGACACTTTGATTCTCGGATGTGACCTTGACTTGCTGCCGGCTAAAATAGTGGTCAAAACCAAAGACGGCGACGTGGTGTACAAGATAGCACCGCAGTTCCTGTTAGACACGGCACTGATGAACCATCACCCCGCCGATAGTATCTATCATTTCCTGTGGACGGACGAGCGTGTGAACCCATACGGCACGATGTTCGACAGCATCAAAGAGGATGTGCATATTCCGATGGCGGGCTTTGTACTGCCGGCTCCCGGATATGTGACAAGTCCTTACGGGTGGCGCAGAAACCGCATGCACAAAGGCACCGACATCAAGGTGCAAGTGGGCGATTCGATTCGTTCGGCATGGGGCGGTCAGGTTCGTATCGTAGGTTGGGACCCGCGCGGCTACGGTTATTTCGTAGTAGTGCGTCATGACAACGGCTTGGAGACCGTATATGGTCACCTGAGTCGTCCGCTGGTAGATGAATACGAACATGTGCCGGCGGGTTATGTGCTCGGTTTAGGCGGAAACACCGGCCGTTCTACAGGCAGTCACCTGCACTGGGAAGTCCGTTATTTAGGCGAGGCCATGAACCCTGCGGGTGTGGTTGATTTCACCACCGGCAAATTGAAAAACGAGCAGGAATACGTCATCGGCATCAAAGCCATGAAGCAGGCGAGAGCCGAGCAGGCGGCGATGAGATATCATAAAGTAAAACAAGGCGATACCTTGAGCGGCATCGCCAAGAAATACGGTACAAGCGTCAAAGCGCTGTGCCGCCTGAACAACATCAAGGAAACGAAAATCCTGCAGATAGGTCAGAAGTTACGAGTGAGATAATCACTCGTGATGGTACGGTTCGTTACGAAGAATGGTCATTGCGCGGTAAATCTGCTCGATGGCCATTATTCGTATCATCTGATGGCTGAAAGTCATCTGCGAGAGGGATATCTTACCATTAGCGCGCGCATAGACGGCTTCGCTGAACCCGTACGCGCCACCGATGACGAGCGTGAGGTCCTTGCCGGATGCCATCTTTTTCTGCAGCCAATCGGCGTACTCAACAGAGCGGAACTCACGTCCGTGTTCGTCCAGCAGGATGACGTCCATAGCCGGCGTGAGGCGTGAAAGAATAGCTTCGCCCTCGGCGGCTTTCAGCTGCTCCTGACTGAGGGACTTGGCGTTTTTGATATCGGGTATGACGGCAAACTCAAACGGCACATAATGACTGAGCCGTTGACGATATTCATCAATAAGGGAATGGAGTCGCGCGTCACTCGTTTTCCCCGTAACTAACAATTGAATCTTCATCTCTGAAGTAGGCTTCGTATTCCTCGCCGGTCCATGTGAACTTATAGATAACCCCTCCGCTCACGACACCGTCGAAGCCGGCGATGGCGGTATAATAGGTATGCCCGGGAAGGAAGAGAACATATGAGTCCCAACCGTCGTTTTGAACCACCTGCACACCGTAGCGAATATCGCTGGAGTAGTTCCTTTCCGCCAAAATCTCGAACAACTCCGAGAAATATTCCTCAGGACTTTGTCCTACTTCATCCGCCAGATAGGCACTATCTTCCGTCGCTGCCAGATATGGATAGCGATTGTTTATCTTACCGTCAGGATTGAGCGGGTAGATATAATCCCAATACCCGCGTACGCGGTATTCAAAATGTACGTCCACAATGCTGGTGTCCGGTGTAGTGATGGTCTGGAGGAACAGTTTCCCGACAGGCTGCAGTTTATCGGGGTCCACCACAAAAGTATATACCCAGTAGTCGGTTTTAGGCTTGAGGTTGGTGAAAAAATGGTTCACAGCACCGTATTGAAGCATATGACTGGAGAAGGACGCGATGTTGAACTCACCTTGTTTGAGCAGCCAGTTGCGCCAGTTGATATACGCCGTGTATGCACTGTCAAGGGCGAGCATCATGAATTGCTTGGAGTGGGTGTGCGGGTCTCCGTCCTCGCGTGCAGGCACGCAATCAATAAAATAATAGGCTTCCTTGTCCGTCGAGAAACTGAATTCCGCGTAGCCGGCAGAGATTGCCGTAGCCTTCATGTACACCGTTACATTCTTCGTGCTCCATGGTGCGTCGGGGTTACAACCCGGAATAAAGAATAAGGAGCAAGGGATAAAGGCTAATATGAACAGACGAATCTTATTCTTCATACTGCCTCCTTTCTTCCTCTTCCTTTTCGAGGAGCGATTTGACGGAATAGATGAACCGCAGACAGGTCATCACATGTCCGCCGTAGTGGCCGAAGTTATACGTGATATTGGAGTCCGTCCATTTTCCTTTGGCGATTGATGCGTTGGTGAACGGTACGGTCTCGTCGTCCATGGAGTGCATGATATAAATAGCGGCTTCCGGCATCCAGTTATACGAGGTGATAGAGTTCGCAACCATCGCTTTTTGCAATTCGGAAACTTTCCATGACTTCTGGTCCATTGCTTCTTCGGTGAGCAACTCGTGCGTGACCTTCGTGCCAATCATCTTGTTGACCTGCCCTGTGGTGTAGGCCTTGCTGTTAATCCAGTCGTCGAGGTGCTCGTAGAGCCAGGGTTGCATCAGGTCCTGCATGTTGATTTGAAGTTTGTTACCCAGAATCATACCTTGTACCACCAACGGTACAGCCACGGGGTAACTGGCCGTGTCAGTATTGACGAAACGCTCGTACGTAGCCTTCACATCATAAGGTCCGCCACCTGCAAAGACACGGTGTATCTTCACTTGGTTAGGATCTTCATCCGACCAATATTCGGTCTCTATCAGATATTCCACTGCCATCGTGTTAGCGCCGCCTTGACTATACCCCATCAGCATCAGTTCCGGTTCTTCGGGTTCGAGGTCCACCGCTTTCAACCATGGCCGCACCGCCAGATACATGTCGAGCACATTACGCGCCGTGATATCCATTACCAAATATGGGTGTACCTGGTTGACAGTCACTCCGAAACCCATGTAATCCGGAATGATCAGTCCGTAGCCCATGGGCACTAACACCCCCTCCAGCGAGAAACAACTACTCGGCGCTTCGGCATTGGAGCAGACCGTATAATGACTTACAAGGATGAGACGTTTGGGCTTACGGCCTTTCGGAAGAATCACTTTGCCGGAAAGTGTGACGGAGTCCCAGTCGGTGTTAATGCTGGGGTAGGTACCAACAATCTCTATCACTTTACTTTGATTGTGGTATTTGAGCAACTCCTGTAAGATATTCGCCGCCGTAGTGCTGGAGGTGCTTTTCGCTTTCCGTTCACCGTTCACCCCTTCGCCCGTCACCGTTTCTTCCTCGACATAATCCACTGCACGCGTGCCGTCCGGCAAGTAGCAGTTTAGCGGCAGACCCTCATTCAAGTCCACCTCATGCTGACCGATGACGCGGAAAGACAAACCTTTCGCAGCCTCAATGTTCGCAAAGTCCACAAACTCATCCTGATTGAACCGGCAGGCCATCAGAGCACACGCCAGCACCGCCAATACTATGTATTTAGAAACGCGCACCTATACCTACATTTATAATTTTTGATGAAGCCATGAAGATCGTGTTGCTGTTCTTCATGGCATATAACCCGCCAAAGTCCACCGTCATAAACCAGCGCTGATAGTTCGCACTTACGCCGAAAACGGTAATCTGAAACGCAGCGCCGATATCGGTCTTATAACCCCATCCGTTGATCTCCGAACCGCCGTTGATATCCATCCCTAAACCCAGCCCCGAATAGAGGTTTACGTTCGGATGGTGGAAATAAGTGAAGCGGATAGTGGGCATAATCACAAGATTGTAGAACCAATGACCTTTCTCTCGCGCCACCTCTACGCCACGACCGTTTCGCGTCACATCATCCCAGCGCACGTCACTCCAGTCTAACATTCCTCCGAAAGACAACCAGTATTTAAACCGATGCTGATATTCTACCCATATATGCTGGTCATGGTGATAATTCTCGTGATACACCTGACGATAACTCTCCGGCATCGTATTCGTAATGGATGTCGGATTATGCCAAATGAGGCTCTCAAACAACTGGTCTCCCCATCCGATACGTATTTCGTTCGGGCGCTCCCGTTGCTCATCCCGCGTCTCTGCCATCATGCCGAGACTAAAGCAACAAGTGACCAATACTATGAGCCATTTTCCTTTCACGCTGCAAAGGTATAATAAAAATTGCATATATGCAAGAATTTCGTCTATTTTTTTTGTCCTGATAGAAAAATCGGCATTTTCGCTCATGTATACTGAGCAAGGCGACTCATGCATCAAAATCATTTTCCGCTAATGAATCTTTATACGAAGGAAGCGACTCTTTTGAGCCGCTCCCCTTCTGGTATGTATAACAACAGCGGGTATATTTATTCTTTGTCATTCGGTTCTGCAGACGGGTTGGTAAGCTGTTTGCCGTACTTCTTGAAAAGGCGCATCTCGATTAAGAACGAGCAGAGTAATCCGATACCGATGCCGGACGCGATGATGAGCCAGAAATAGATGCTCTTAGTTTCAATGCAGGATATCCAGTCGATGAGGGCGCCGAATCCGAGGCCGAGAAGGATGCAGGCAGCGCGGAGGTTTCCCAAATTGAAAGGACCGAGTTCACGTTTCTGTTTTTTAGGCTCGTTGATGAGCAGCTTTGCTGTCTCGGGATCCGTGTGGTTCTCGATGATGAGTTGGCGGATCTCTTTGTCGCGTTTTTTCTTGATCATCGAGGAGATAAAGGCCATTAGAACGGCGATAACCGGTAAACCGAAGATGAGGACGACGGCGACAATGTCTCTAATTGAGTCAAAAAAAGCTTCCATAATGATATGATTTTAATTGTTTGACGATGTTTAATGTTTGAGCTCACTAGTACCGCTCTCTACCTAAATGATACAGGGTTTGCAAAAAGGTTACAGGTCTGTGACCGAAAAATCGTGTAAAAACTTTCCGCTGAGCCCAAGGAGCGTGAGGACAGGAACAATGAAGGCTATCCACATGTTCTTTTCCAGTAGGAAGGGTATTCCTTGTTTGAGTAGCCATAGATAGGCGATAACCATCAGCGGTAGGCCGAAACTCATACCGATGATTTTTGCCCATTTACGGACGGCTTTGAGACGCATGTTCCGGCGGACGGTTTTCATGACCTGACGGTTGATGTGCTCCATCGCTTGTCGGCGTTTCGCGGACTGCTCAAAGAGCAGGTCTAAATCAACCTGATTGCTAATAGGTAATTGGTTATTGATTATTGTTGATTTCATTTTCTATTTTCTTTTTTAATCGTTCTCTTATGCGGAATAGCCGCACTTTGATGTTGTTTCCCGTTTGCCCTATTCGTTCGGCAATCGTCTGTAAGGGGATGTTTTCGTAATAATGCCACAGGATGATTTGTTGGTCGGCTTCGGGAAGCTGCTCAATGGCTTTTTCCATGGCTTGGAGCTGTTGTTCCCTCTGTTCGTCATAAGTCTCGTCCGGCAAGTCCCTGTTGTCATCCAGCGTCTCCGTTTGCCGTCGTTTCTCTTTCTCCAACATACGCAGCGCCAAGTGATTGGCGATGATGGTCACCCACGCTGCGAAGTTCTCCCCGCGCCAGGTGTCGAGTTGTTTGTAAGCCCGGATGAACGCCATCTGTGTAACCTCTTGCGCGTTCTCTTCATCCTTCATGATACGCAGGGCCGCCCCATATACCTGCGACGTATAGCGTTGCATCAGTATGTCGAAAGCACGAGAGTTATTGTCGTGCAGGACCTGTTGGATTAGTTCTATGTCGGATGGTTTCCCAATCATCTTTCACCTATACGATACGTTCATTTCCAAAAAGTTACATGCGGCGCAAAAATTTTTCTGCAAAATTACAACAAAAAAGTGAAATATAGAAATTTTTCTTTTAAAAACTTGCGTATGTGAAATAATTGTCGTACCTTTGCACGACTTTTTATGGGTCTAATTAATTAACCGGTCGCAAACGGCGACCCAAAGTGAATAGTCGAACGTCGAAAGACAAAAGACAAAAGACGATTTTTTTTAAGATGAACATTGTAACCAAAGAGATTGCTCTCCCCGATGGACGAGTGATCAAACTGGAGACAGGCAAGTTGGCCAAACAAGCTGACGGTGCTGTGATGGCAACGCTCGGCAACACGATGATTCTCGCCACTGTCTGCTCCGCCAAAGATGCGGTTCCCGGCACTGACTTTATGCCGCTGACCGTAGAGTACAAAGAGAAATTTGCGTCCGCAGGACGTTTCCCGGGTGGCTTCACCCGTCGTGAGGGCAAAGCTTCGGATTATGAAATTCTTATCGCGCGTCTGATTGACCGCGCATTGCGTCCTCTCTTCCCTTCCAACTACCATGCAGAAACCTTCGTTAACGTGACGATGTATTCGGCTGACGGTATTGATATGCCGGAGTCGATTGCCGGTCTGGCTGCCGGTGCTGCGCTGGCTTGTTCGGATATTCCTTTTGAGGGTCCGGTGAGCGAGGTACGCGTGGCACGTGTAGACGGCAAGATGGTCATCAACCCGACTTTCGAGCAATGCGAGCACGCAGACCTCGAGCTGATGGTGGCTGCCACTTATGACAACATCATGATGGTGGAAGGCGAGATGAAAGAAGTGCCGGAGTCTGTAATGTTAGAGGCTATCAAAGCAGCGCACGAAGCTATCAAACCGCAATGTCTCGCCATCAATGAGATGATGAAGGCGTACGGCAAGGAGACGAAACGCGAGTACTGCCATGAGGTCAACGACGACGAGTTGAAGCAGGCGGTACATGACTATAGTTACGCACGTGCTTATGCACAGGCTACGTCGGCAGATACCGACAAACATCACCGTGAAGCGATGTTCAGCCAGATTTGTGAAGATTTCAAGACCGAGAAAGCCGATTATATGGTCGCGAGAGCAGAGGCGCTGGGAGTGGAGGTAGATGAGGTCGCTGCGCTCGTGGACCGCTATTATCACGATGTGGAGAAAGAGGCGATGCGTCGCGCCGTGCTCGATGAGGGCAAGCGTCTCGATGGCCGTAAGACAACCGAGATCCGTCCTATCTGGTGCGAAGTAAGTCCGCTGCCAGGTCCTCACGGTTCCTCTATCTTTACCCGCGGCGAGACACAGTCGCTATCCACCGTTACCCTTGGTACCAGCCGTGATGAGAAGATTGTAGATGAGGCTCTCATCCAAGGTACGGACAAATTCCTGCTGCATTATAACTTCCCGCCGTTCTCGACGGGTGAGGCGAAAGCTCAACGCGGCGTAGGCCGTCGTGAGATTGGTCACGGAAACCTCGCTTGCCGTGCGCTGAAGAACATGATTCCGGAGGACTTCCCTTATACCGTGCGGGTAGTAAGTGATATTCTGGAGTCGAACGGTTCGTCGTCTATGGCGACTGTTTGCGCAGGTACCCTCGCCCTCATGGATGCCGGTGTGCCGATGAAGAAACCGGTCAGCGGTATCGCGATGGGACTTATCTCGGAGAACCAAGGTAAGAACTACGCCATCCTGAGTGACATCCTCGGCGACGAGGACCACCTCGGCGACATGGACTTCAAGACCACCGGTACTGTGGACGGTCTGACAGCCTGCCAGATGGATATCAAGGTTGACGGTCTAAGTTATGAGATATTAGAGAACGCGCTTGCGCAGGCGCATGAGGCGCGCATGTATATCCTTAATAAGATATTGGAGACGATGCCAGCTCCGCGTCCGGACCTCAAGCCGCACGCTCCGCGTATCACCTCTTTCTATATCCCGAAGGATATGATCGGTGCTGTCATTGGCCCGGGCGGTAAGATTATCCAAGGTATCCAAGCCGAGACCGGTGCTGTCATCTCTATCGATGAAGACGAGCAAGGCGGTAAAGTAGAAGTGGCTTCGAACAACGGCGAGGCAATGGCTGCCGCTATCGCGAAGATCAAAGCGATTGTCGCGCTGCCGGAAGTAGGCGAGGAATACGACTCCGTCGTTAAGAGTCTCATGCCGTATGGTTGCTTCGTAGAGTTCATGCCGGGTAAGGAAGGTCTGCTGCATATCAGCGAGATAGACTGGAAACGCTACGAGACGATGGAGGAAACCGGTATCAAGGAAGGCGACCATATTCGTATCAAACTGTTAGAGGTAGACCCGAAGACCGGTAAGTTCCGTTTGAGTGCACGTGCGCTCAAGGAGAAGCCTGAAGGCTATCAGGAACCGGAGAAACGTGAGCGCGGTCCGCGTCCCGAGAGAGGCGATCGTCCGCGTCGCGAAGACCGTGACGGCGCACGCCTTGAGAGAGGTCCGCGTCCTGAGCGCAGAGGCCCACGCTCGTAATCTCCCCCAAAAAATATAATTTTTCGGGAACCCCAATTTAAAAGCAACGCTTTCCGGCGTTGCTTTTATTTGATACTATCCGTATGGATGGAGTCGGTGCGCTGGATGCTATCCGTAATATGCTCAATCTTGTCTTCGATGAACTTCTTGTCCTTGCGCTTGGTGGCCGGCCAGTTGAAGTCTTTCTTCCACATGAAGCCTATTCCTTGGATGGTAGAAGCCTGTCGGAGTGAGTATTTGTCCACGGTATGGGTGTAACCTTTCATTCGCCACTGACCATCCTCGGTAAGCAGCACTTCTACGTCGAGGTCGCCGAAGAAAGGCTGGTTGGAGATGTCGTTATAGCGATAGCCTACGTTGCCGTTGATAATCAGACGATCCACCGGCTGCAGGCGTATCTGCGCCTCGTATTCGCTACTTCCTGTTGCAGAGCCGTTTTCTTCTGTACGAATCGCTACGCCGAGTGTCACGACATCCGTCAGTTTGGACAGCCATGAGTTGATTTGACTTGTCACGGTGGACGAGAGTAGCGAATAGGTGGAGTTGATGGTCGAGTTCTGCGACATCGTCATGTAGTCCGGCGTGAAGAACCGCCCGAAGACAAGCAGATATATAACCTGACGCATCAACATCTCATCGGTGTTGATGACTTGTTTGACTTGCGCCTGTATCGACTGGTCGCTTTGCGGGAACTCCAACGAGAAAGAGAGGATGGGGTTGGAGAGTTGTCCCGTGAGGTGCAGGCAAGTGAGCACAGGGATGTTCAACCGTGAGGTCGCCAACTGGTCGGCATCGTCTCCGAAGAGGTCGCGGAGGTTCGCCGTGACGCGGTATTTAGCGGTCACATCCAGTTGCGGATTCGACGGATTGCCCGAGAAGACAATCGTAGAGCCTTCGCCGATCGTGAACTCCTTGCGTATCACATTGGCGATGGTGTAGGAGAGTGTTCCGCTTACCATGTCATAGGTACCTAAGAGCCGCACATCACCGGTAGAGGTATCGTATGTCAGACGCAGCGCACCACTACCGCGCGCCACGATACGGTCGCCGTTTCGTTCGCCCAAGATAAGTTGGAACTGCAATCGCGGGTTGACCTCCAAGGCCAGTTTTACAATACATTTGCTGGGCTTGAAGTATTCGAGACTATCCGTAATAACCTTGCCCCGTGGGGTGGGAGCATTGTCAATATTATCCAGCTCGTCCTCCGTTATGGTATCACTTGCGGCGGCAGACGTCGAGTCGAGATGCTGCACGAAATGCACGAAACTGGAGATACCTGCCGAGGAGACATTATCTATACTCAGGCGGAAGCGCGAGTTCCGCGAGGTGGCAGCGTTCGCCGAAACCACCAAGTCATTCTCCGGACCCGTCACGTCCACATGGCCGTTGGCGAAGACGTGACCTTGTAACATCTCTCCTTTCTGCTCAGAGTCGAAGACCAACGCATCTTTGGCATCGACATGCAGGTCGAGGTTGAAATCGTGGAACTGGTCGTGCGTGATAGCTCCTGTGATGAAGACAGGATTGCCTTCCGCATCTATCAGGTGTATGTCGGGGAAGCGGATGGCGAAGGTATCCATGACAATGGTGTCCTCCGGTATCGTATATCGTGCGCCGGTCCATGGCAGCGTCAAGGAAGCGTTCTGCGCAGCTGCGCGCAGAAGGACGTATGTCAAGCCCGGTCTGCCGCCTACCACGACGCGTCCTGTCGCCTTGCCGTCCAAATTACGCAGCACACTCGCCGTCCAATGGTTGATGAATGCCAAAGGCACGGAGTCCGTATTCATATCCAACTCCCAGATACCTTCTCCAAAGAGTGCTTTTCCCTTGAGGTCCACCACCGTGCGGTGCGTCTCGCGTTGATATACATCGGCGTGGAAAGCCAGCGAGTCTTTGATATGCAGGTCCACTTCGGCGTCTCCAAAGAGACAGTTATTCAGCCCCATCTCATCGATGTGAATACGGGTATCGATGTCGGGGTGGCGGAGTACAGAAGCGATACTTGCCTTTCCCGTCAGCAACCCGTTGAACATGATTGTCTGTACGGGTAAGATAAACGGCACCACATACGAAGCATCTATGGCGCACATGTCCACGTTGAGCGTGTCTGTCCCGCGGGGCGAGACTATCCCGTTCGCACCTAACCGCTGGCCTGCTCCTTCGAAGAGGAAATGCTCCACCTTCACCGTAGTATCTGCGGCGTAGTAGGTCAGACGGCTGTCTTCAAGCGTATAAATACTGTCTTTGAGCAAGATGATGCCCGGTAGTATATGCACGTCGATGAGCGGCTTGTCACTATACTTACCGAACGTAGTGACCGTTTTGATGTCTCCGCCATATTCACCGGCCCTTTGGGCGGCGAGCAATGCTCGTTGCCGTTCACGGAAAGAGAGGTCGGAAGACAAAGCACGCTGCAGTTCCCGCGGACTGAGATCTTTCCATCCTTCCGGCAGTAATTCATCCACCTGCGACTGCTGGCGTAGCGTGAGATGTGTCAGCAATGAGTCCTCAAAAGCAATCGAGGAGAGGACGGTATGTACCTGCATGGCTTCCGCCGAGACGGAGAGCGCCAAGGCGGTAGGCGAAGTCTCAGACGCATGCGGCAGCGTACGTAGTTCCACAACCAAGTCATGCACCGGTGTGTCGCCTGCGCGTACGCCGGGAGCCGAGAAACGCACTTCGACAGAAGGCTCTCCGGTAGGACTGATGTCCGCCTGCGCCATGAACGTAGGATGGTCAGAGAGTGTGACAGGGGCCGAATAGAGACGCTGGATATCACGCAAGCGACGACCGTTGGCGGTGAGGTTGAAGGATACCTGTTCCCATTTCTGCGCAGGGGCAGCCACAGCCGAAGGCAGATAATGGTGCATCATCGCCTGTAAGGACGGAAGAAGGTCTTTGTATCGGAACACACCATTCGCTTTTGCCGTGAGATAATCGCTGTTAAGCGTGAACACTTTCGAGCGATCCGTCTGCGCTGTCACCAAAAGCGTCAGCTGACGCATCAGGAGTGAGTCACGCGGCGTAGCGAGGAAGAGCGAGTCGAGAACCAAGTATCCGTTCATGCGATCGGTCTCTATACCATCAAGGTCCACCGCCAACGCAAAACGCGTCGATAGGGCAGGAGCACCACCGGACGGTTGTTTCTTGTCCATGAAAGGTGTCATGTCGAAATGATGGCAACGGAGGTTGAAGTTTATCTCCGGATTGACATCGTGCACATCGACTACACCATCGAACGTCATGGCCATGTGCGGGTCGTTGATATCGCAATGACCTTTATACCGTTTCGGCTCGTAGCGACCGTTCATATTCAGGTCCTCAAAGGTATAGTCGTTATAGGTCAGTTCGCGCATATGGGCTTTGATATCTCCATACACTTTGCCTTTGTCAATCCGTCCGCGCGATTCGATATCGAAGGTCGCCGTCTGGAGTTTCTCGTTTCCGAGCAGTTTGCCCAGATGCAGATGTTTGGCTACGACGCGTGCGTTATAATTCATGAACTCGAATAGCGAGTCGGAGCGGATAGAGCCATCGGTGGAGATGACACCCAACGCCGTGCGGAAAGCACCATGTAGCGTCAAGTCATGCAACCGTCCTTCAGCCAGACCGCGATAATGGATGTCGCCCAACCGGTGTACTTCCTCCGGCAGACGGATGGGATGACCGTAGAGCTGGGACAGGAAGTCCTGCAGTTGCGGCGCATTCGTCCGAATAGTCTTGAGATTGGCGCGTACGTACGGATTGTTGAGGTCCGGCAGACCTACGGCACTAATATCACCATCGACGACGACGGCGTTGTTATAGCGCACAGTCATGTCGCGGAAAGAGAGCGAGTCGAGTGTGCCTCCGAGGTGACCGGTCAGAGCTATCGGTCGTTTGAGATTTACCATTTTCGGCACAAAGAACGCCACATCCGACGGCACTAACTTCGCTTCATGAAAGTCCAGCGCGAACGTTATCTCGTGCGCCGACTCGGAGAGGTACAACGTGTCGCCCGAAGGATAATGCACCTCTATACCGCTCAGGTCCACGAACGAGTTCGGCAGACTCGCCGAGAGCGTCGGCAAGGCCAACAAGGAATCGTTGAGGATGAGATGCGCTTTGAGGTCGGATACTTCGAATGGCAGCTGCGGCGCGGACTGACGGATGACACTCGCCGCCAGTTCGGATATCTGCGCGTCTATCTCATTTTCAGTGAAGCGGTTGAGGTCCATGGACGCGTGCTCGAGTTGCACTTTATAGTCTTCGTAGCGCAACTGCACGTTATCGAGTTGTATATCCCGCACGGAGAGCAGACTGCGGAAAGGTGAAGAAGGTTCGTCGGAAGCCTCGGGCAGCAGGAACTGGTAGTTCCAAGTGCTGTCGGGCAGACGATAGACGTTCGCCACCACATCGCTCAGGTGTACATGAGAGAACGAAATCTCGTTCTTGCGTAGTTTCGTGGGTTTGAAATCCGCATAGAGGTTGCCGATAAACGCCAGCGTGTCCTGTTGCTGGTCTTCCAGAAGCACGTCCCGCAGCGTCAGTTTTGCCGGAAACTGATAGTCAACCGAACCTATCTGGGCTTTGGTGCCTAAGGAGCGTGATATTTCAGATGTGACGAGCCGAACAGCCGCTGTCTCTACGCGGGGACTCATCAGTACCGCGACGAGCATGCTGCCCACCAGTATTGTACTGACGAGTATCACAGCAAATATGTACAGCAAACGCCTCATTCACTTTCTAATCTTTGGCCTTTAGCCTTTAGCCTTTAGCCGTTAGCTTCTCCCGTAAAACGGGATATACGAGGTGCGTAGGGAAGCCCATGACATTGAAATACGAACCGCTCATGGCGGTACACGCGATATATCCTATCCACTCCTGTACGCCGTACGCACCGGCTTTGTCGAACGGTTTGTATCGGTTCACGTAATAGTGTATCTCTTCGTCGCTCAGTTCGGCAAATGTCACATCTGTTCGGTCCACTACCGTCTGCATCTCTTTGCCGCCTTCGGTAAAGGTGACGGCAGTAAAGACCTGATGCGTCTTTCCGGACAGGCGGCGTAACATACGTACGGCTTCTTCTTCGTCGCAGGGTTTGCCTAACATCTGTCCGTCGAGCCAGACGATGGTGTCGGCGGTGATGAGCAATTGTCCCGCTTGCAGTCGGGTCAGATACGCCTGCGCCTTTGCGCGCGAGATAAACCGAGGGATGTCTCCTTCTTTCAGTCCGGCCGGATAGGACTCATCCGCATCAATGGAGATGGCGGTGAAGGGTATATCCAAACCGGCAAGCAGTTCCCGCCGACGCGGCGAAGCACTACCCAGAAGTATTTCTATTGACGATTGGACGATTGACAATTGACGATTGACAATTTGACAGGTGATTAGAACAAATCCAATTGGGTGTCGGCAGGCTTCTCAAAGGTCATGGTCACGCCCTCGACTTCGATAGAGCCTTGCGGCGTTTCGGGAGTATCTTCGGACAGGTCGGACACATCGGACGCGTCGGACGCATCGGATAAGACTTCTTCCTCTTCCACTTCGGGTTCAGGCTCCGGTTCGGGCGTGATATCCTCAAAGGAGGCAATCTCTAAGGTGGAGATACGTTTGCCTTTGGCTTTTGCGGATTTCTCGTCGATGAAGTCCGGCATATAGATATCCATCGGGGCTTTGTTCTCGTCAGCAAAGAGCACACGGAAAGTAGCTTCTTCGCGGTCGGAGAGCAAGGCGATGCGCGAGTCGGCATCTTCGCCCAATAGCGACTGCACTTTGGCTTGCGCGTCATCTAACTTAAAGCGCTTGCCGTAGTAGTATTTGAGTTCGCCGTTCCATTGGATAAGCGACCATACCTTGTCCGTATCGAGTTTCTCGATGCGCAGGATGTTATCCTCGAAATGCGCGGTGAGGTCGAAGGTCGTGGTGTAATATTCGCCGGTGGTGGTGATGACGAGAATACGGTCTTCATCCCAGAACTCACCGAGATACATTCCGTGCTCGTCGTAGTTGACGCGGAGCACGTCGGCGTCAAACCATACTTTGCGTCCGCCGAGTGTCGAATGGCCTTTCTGCTTCAAGGTAATCGACTTGACTTCGAATTTCGTGAGCACGTTTCCGCGCGCTGTGCGCGACTTGACGGCGAGTTCCGAGAGGTCCTTGCATACCTCCAGTTTCTTGAGATGCAGCTGCGGCTTGAGCGCTACTTTTATCACCTCCGCTTCGCCGTTCGGGTTCGCCGTGAAATAGACGACTTTCGACCCCGGCTTACCTTGCGTCAGGTCATATTCCTTATCGCGCGCCACACCCGTGACGTTGAATCGCTTCATGAAATACGTACCTTTCTTGCCGTCGCGATAGACGACGTTATAGACGGTGCGTTCGTCGCCGCGGCGATAGACCGCCAGATGGAGGATGTCGGTACCGATGAACAGTTTCTCCGCCACTTTGACAATCTTGTATTTGCCGTCTTTATGGAATACGATGATGTCATCGATATCCGAGCAGTTGAAGAGGAACTCGTCTTTCTTGAGTCCCGTACCGATGAATCCTTCGGCGCGGTTGATGAACAGTTTCTCGTTGTTCTCAACCACCGCCTTGACGTTGATAGCGCCGAAGTTACGCACCTCGGTGCGACGCGGATAGGCATCGCCGTATTTCTTCTTGAGCATCTCAAACCACTCGATGGTGTATTCCGTGAGGTGGTTGAGGTTCTTGACACAGGCTTTGATTTTCTTCTCGAGGTCCTTCATCAGTTCGTCCGCTTTCTTGGAGTCGAACTTGGTGATGCGTAGCATCTTGATTTCGAAGAGCCGTTCGATATCTTCGGTGCGCACCTCGCGGATGAGTTGCACCTTGAAAGGCGTGAGTGCGTTATCGACGAACGCAATCAACTTCTCTTTGTCCGGTGCGTTCTCGTAGCCTTCCTCCTTATAGATGCGGTTCTCAATGAAGATTTTCTCCAGCGAGGTGTAGAAATATTTCTCCTCCAGTTCGGCTTTCTCTATCTCCAGTTCCCATTTGAGGAGCGCCTTTGTGTTCTCGCAGGACAGTTTGAGCAGGTTGCTGACGGAGGTGAAGATAGGTTTGCGGTTCTCGACCACGCAGCAGTTGGGACTGATATTCACTTCGCAGTCCGTGAAGGCGTAGAGCGCATCGATGGCTTTGTCGGACGAAGCACCCGGAGCCAATTGCACGACGATGCGGGCCTGGTCCGCGGTGAAGTCATCAATCTTCTTGATTTTGATTTTACCTTTCTGGTTCGCCTTGAGGATGGTCTCGATGATTTTGGAGGTAGTGGTTCCGAACGGTATTTCCGTGATGACAAGCGTCTTGTTGTCGTCCGCCTTGGATATGCGCGCGCGTATCTTAACCGTTCCGCCGCGTTCGCCGTCGTTGTAGCGGGTGACGTCAATGATGCCGCCCGTCGGGAAGTCCGGGTAGAGTTGGAAGTCTTGCTTATGCAAGTACGCCAAAGAGGCATCGCAGAGTTCGTTGAAGTTGTGCGGCAGTATCTTCGAGTTCAACCCGACCGCGATACCTTCCACACCTTGCGCGAGCAGCAGCGGGAACTTCACAGGCAGATGAATCGGTTCGTTCTTACGGCCGTCGTATGACTTCATCCACTCGGTGGTCTTGTTGTTAAAGACCGTGTCGAGGGCGAACTTGGACAACCGTGCCTCAATGTAACGAGGGGCAGCGGCACCGTCTCCGGTGAGGATGTTTCCCCAGTTACCCTGGCAGTCAATGAGCAGGTCTTTCTGCCCCAACTGCACCAAGGCGTCGCCGATAGACGCATCTCCGTGAGGATGGTACTGCATCGTCTGTCCGACGATGTTCGCCACCTTGTTGAACTTACCGTCATCGACGCACTTCATCGCGTGAAGGATACGCCGCTGCACAGGCTTAAGACCGTCCTCAATGGCGGGGACGGCGCGTTCAAGTATCACATACGAAGCATAGTCCAGAAACCAGTCCTGGTACATGCCGGTCAAATGATACTTGATAGCATCATTGAATCCGCTCTGCGCAGCCATCTATCAATCGAGCTTTTTATTGATGAAGATGTACGACAGGATTCCTGCAACCTCGAGAACCATGGCGAGAATGAGCAGGGCATTGATCTGAAGGGCGAACTTATACACGACAAGGCAAAGCACGCCGAGGATGATAAGAAGTGCACCCAAATACTTTTTTGTAGTTTCCATATATAATGCGTTATTTTATTGATTTCCGAAATCGGCTACAAAATTACTACAAATTTTTCAAATTTGCAAGATTTTATACAGAAAAATTTAGTCTGTGCTCGCACAAGCGTGATTTTTTGTGTAAAATCTTGTAGTTTGCACGAAAGTGCGAACGAAATTTCGGGGGAATGCGTAGCAGGCGGAGTCCGAAATTACTACAAATTTTTTTATACAAAAAAGAGCCTCCGAAGAGGCCCTTTGATTTACAATTTGACGATTTATTTTACGATTTTGTCAATTGTACAATTTATTTCAATCAAACAATCAATCGTACCTCGTCAATCGTCCAATCGTCAATCTCCCTACAAGTGCAATTATTGTACTATCTGTCCGGTGACGGAGTATGTCTTTCCCTCGCGGCGGATAAGCAGTTGGCCGTTCAGCAAAACAACGCCATTCGTACATTGACCGTCTTCCGTCAAATCAACACCCTCCGTCACATGTTCTTCAGGGTTGGACGGGATAATCGGCGGCGTCGGAAGAACCTCATTTCCACCGCCTTGCAGCTCGCCCGTATAACCGATGGTCGCAAAATCGCCGATATAGACATGCAGCGGTGTGCCGTTTTCATCCAACACCGACAGCACGTAGTTATAGCGCGAAGCCTCATCCAGACCCGTCACCATAAAACTCAACGTATAGGGCAGAGAACTGTTTTCGGATGACTGATTGCTGATAGCTGACGGCTGTTGTCGTCTGTCCGGAGCCGAGAAGTTAATGGCAAGCAACTGTCCGTTTGCTCCCAGCGTCAGTTTGCAGAATACCGCCCCGTCCTTGTAAATATCTATCTGATAGGAGTTTGCCGCACTATCCGTCGGCCATGTGAAGTTAGCGGTCGTCTCGGCTGCCTCAACGATAACAGTACGCTGAATCATCGCCGAGTCAGGTTCCTCATTCATGCGGAAACGTCCCCAATAAGGGTGCTCGCGATACAACTTACGGCTGTCCGGCAACACGCTCAACCACGCGCTATCCGGTATATCCGCGAGCGTTCCTTCCGAAACAGCCGGCGGGGTCGCCGCCCAAACAGTGATATGCGTAATAGCGCTATCACCCCTGAAAGCATCATCGCCGATAAGCACTACGCTTTTCCCGATAGACAACTCCTTGAGCGACGACCAGCCTGCAAACGCGTTCGTGCCGACAGATACCACTTTGTCGGGAATGACAAGGCTGTCTTGCAGTACAACACTCGCGAACGCACTTCCGCCGATCATCGTCAGTTCTTTTGGCAGCACGATCGAGTCCAAGTTCGGACAACTGGCAAAAGCGTTATCGCCTATCGTGCTGATACCATCGGGCATCTCCACCCGTTGCAGGGCGCTACAATTCAAAAAACAAGACGAGTTGATAGCGGTTACATGTTCCGGTATGACGATGTGCTTGATTTTCGAGCAACCCTTGAACGCCTCCATATGAATAGCCGTCAGCGTGGAAGGAAGAAGAACCGTATCCACTTGGTTGTTCGAAGCAAACGCACCGGCGCCGATATATTTGCAACCTTCGGGCAGCACGATTTTCTTCATGCGTACCTGCTGGCATAGACCTGCCGGCACAAACTCCACATCCGGCCCGAAGATAAAATCACCATTCCAATAATTATACAGATTATAGAACACTCTCGATGAAGCCGGCGGGTTCTTGGCATTCCAAACAATAACAGGACTATTGTGGAGACACCACGAGATCTGTTTGCTGGACCGGAATGTGGCTGGGAAGAACAGCGTGTCCCGAAGAGGAATAGTGGCTACGTCATTGGGGTCGTATGCTTCCGGTTGACCGTCAAAAATACTGCCGTCTATCTCTTCCAGGCAATCCGACCACCGGACAGATTTTAGCCGATAGCAGTTCTGGAAGGCCATCTGACCGATATACTTAACCCCCTTGCCCAAATCGCACTTTACCATCGTTGTACAGTTGCTGAAGGCGTATTGTCCAACGGTGTCCACCGAGTTCGGCAGTTTGATCTCCTTTAACTGGTAGCAGCTCTCAAACAGAGACCCGGGGATTTTTGTCACGCCTTCGGGGATCTCGCACGCCGTCAGGTTCCACCAATCCCGGAATGTAGCACCGCTGAATCCCGTCAGCCCTTCCGGCAGCGAAATCGTTTTGCACGAGTTATACGGATAGTACGTCTTATAACTCGTTGACCACGACGAAGCCTGCAGCACCTGTTTGTTCCACCAGAGACTATCGACTGTGTTCTTCAACTCGCCGTAGCCCTCAATGGTCATGTGCGCCGTCTCTGTGTCATAGCTCCACGTCAGATGCTCTCCGCACACGCCGTTATAAACCGTCGCGTACGCACACGTTCCTCTTAATACCAATGCCGCTACCAACAGCAGACAGAAAACAGAAATCTTTTTCATGTGACTTTAAGTTTAAAAATCCGATGCAAAATTACTGCTTTTATTCGACATATGCAAATTCTTCAGTTGTACGAGGAGGTTTTTCGTAAAATATAAACTGCTGTAAATCAGGCGGTTGCAAATTGCGCCTATTAAAAGAGTTGTACGCACGCCTCATAGGACTCGAAAAAGACCGAATCCTTGGGCGAAAATCAATCGGTTCGAACGAAATTTCCTCTACTTTCACCTCATTCGTTAACTCGTTCATTCGTTCATTCGTTAACTCCTTTACCTTATTCTTCAACTCCCGATATATCGCCACATACACGTATTGGTAGAACCGCGAATACGCCTTCATTCCTTCTTCCGGCTTCTCGCCGCCTTTGAACACACGGAAATAGTGCTTAAAGAACCTAATCCGCCATTCCATGCCCTCCGGACTGTTATCCTTCTCCAATGCATGCGCCCTGCGCTGCGCCTCTTTGATTAACTCCCGATTAGCTACACACGCCTCCGACCAACGCTTCGGGAAATGGTACGTGTACAACTCAAACAACCCGTCCCGAAAACGCGCCGGACGAACAATAATCCGCTTCTTGTACTTCCGCCCGTCTTTCTCTGCATCCATCGCACCCCAAAAAGCATCCACACCCACATCCGCACGGAAATAATACACCCCTCTCTTCTTAGGCGTGCTTCCCTTCGGCAGCGCCTCAAACGTAGCCACCGTACTCTTCAGTCCTTCAATAACCCTTGTTTTCAAATGCTTCGCCATATTGAATATAGTGCAATTTATGAATGTTTTTTATGTTTCTTTCTTCCATTTTTTGACCCTCATTGTGTCAAAATAAGGGGCGTTGCCTATGCGGCTGTATATCGCCTGTAGGTAATCCTAGACTTTATTAAATAATTAATCGTATTAACTTACTGATTTTAAGCAATTTATACATACATTTTTCGTTTTGAAATAAATTCACGCTGCAAAGGTACTACAAATTTTTCAAATTTGCAAGATTTTACACATAAAAAGTTAGTCTGTGCTTGCACAAGCGTGATTTTTTGTGTAAAAGATTGCGTCAGCACTAATCGTGCGCCAGCTAAGAACCCGCCCGAAGGGAAGGGGCGTGCCGAAAGTAATACTTTTTTTTGATATATGCAAATTATTGTGCGTCTATACAACGACAAAACTCAGCATTTTTCTTTGTTGAATCATATGGCGCAAGACGATAAGACACCTTGATACCCACATCAAACGGTTTGCGACTGCTCACCAAACGCTCGCCTTGGCGGAAGGCGGAAACGACCGGCGCCATCATCCTGTGCAATGGAAAACCGTCACGTGTGTCCGAAAGCATCAGCAGCGAAATAAAATCACTCGCCGCATCCTTCTCCCGCGTGAACGAGTAATCCGCATAGATGCCGATGGAGAGATAAGACCTGTACCGTCTCGACGTGAACAATACGATGTCGTAACTCAGTTCCGCCGACAGCCACCACTGGACAACAGGGTTCCCGCGCACGCCGCTCTGGTATTCATTGAACGAACGTGAAGCCGCTAAAGGATAAGACTCATACACGCGGTTGTCTTGCAGCGGATAATAGACCGAAAGCGAAGCGTTTTCCGCTGTTTCCTTCCACGACGAGGAGAAGGGAACGACGATTTTGGGACCTACATATACGTTCACATGCTTGTACGAGACACCTACTTGCAGAGGAAAACCTATCGACCATGTGGTGTAGTCCTCACGCAGCCTGCCGATGGTATAGTCCACCTGCATCGGGTCGCCTTCCACGTCCGTAACAGTATAGGAATCCGTGTAGTTGCTCTTGCTAAAACCCACTTGATGCCTTTCTGCCGTCACACCTGCTCGGAACGCCGCAACGAACGGAGAATGATAGGCGTAACTCAGCATCAGTCCCGCGTGTATATCGGACTTCGGCGTCACATACGTACATTGTGCATCGTAGCCGGATAGACCGAACTTGGCGCCTGCTTCTATCAGGTGCTCTGCATGCATCAGCATCGGCAGAAGAAGAATTCCTGTCAGGAGTACTCTTTTGTTCATGGTATCATTCGTTTTTCCGTCCATGTATGTCCGCCTTGCTCGTAGCGGTACAAGTATATACCGTGCCTCATCTGGTCTTCACGAACCATCGAACCGCGGCTGTCATAGATTCGTATCTCTGCCGGCTGAGAAGCCTCGGACGTCTCTGCCAACTCAATGATATTGGACCATATTACCTGCTCATCGTCCATCGTCACGCATAACTGGAAAATGCCGTGCAACTCGTTCTGCTCCGAATAGTCATCTTCAGTAGCACCCGGAATAGGCTCCTCGTTCTTGTACCATTGGAAACCACGCACCTGTTTATCGGAAAAAAGCTCGCGCAATGCCACATTGTCGCACAGCAGTTGCCAGTTGTACTTATTGACGATGATAGGCCATAGTATCTCGCAATGAACGGTGTCCAGCGCACACGTGTGCCATATACTGTCGCATCCTCTCGGACTGTGTTCCATTGTCGCTTGAACGGACGGCTCGTCAAACACTATACCGTACCAAGTAAATGGCATCTCCGTGTCGCAAACTGTCGTATCATGATACATATATTGCAACTCGGGGCAAGGCGGCGTACAGTCATTTACCACCAGATGGAAAGGCTCGCTCATAGCACGGCAGTAACGCTCCGTCTCGACATCCACGCCGCTGGAAGTCACGCACAGCCTGTACCAACCGTCATCGCTCAAAGCAACCGAATCGAACGACAGATGCAAGCCGTGCTGGACATTCACCCATCCGTCGCTATTAAAAGGCAGACTGTCCGGAGCGTATTGCCACAGATAATTATACGGTTGCATAAACCCGCCGTCAGTCGTCACGTTTGCATGAAAAGTGTACGCGGAGTCCATGCAAATCTCCTGCTCGCTTTCTATAGTCACCTCCGGCTTGCACAACCGTATCTCTATATCATCCATGGCAAAGTCATTTCCCATGGCTACATCCACATCATTGAAGATAGACAAACGAATCAGTTCTACGCCTTCCGGTACATGGAACGATGCGCCGACGAGGTGCCACGGGGCGGACATCGTTGGCGGAACACCGTATTGCAGATAGTCGGCCGGAGCAGGCTCAATCTGACCGGAGGACTGCTCTAAAATGGTATCTCCGGTCGCTTCGTCCTGAATAAGAAAACGCACTTGAGGCTTCTCAAATTTTTTAGTCGGTTCCAATACATTCGCTACGTATGCCGAGAAAGAGAGATCCAAGTCGCTGCAAACAGGGAAAGTGGTGGTGTAAAAAGCATCATTCCCTCCTATTCCGTCAACTTCCAATAAATACCCGCGCGTGTAATCATTAGGATACGTATGATCGTCCTGAACAAACCACTGAGAGTATAAATCCTCCGTGAGATAATCGTCCCAATTGTTCCTCCACCCGTGTTTGGCTACTACGAAGAGACCACTTGAAACAGAGGATAGTACGTTGAATACTTGCCGATAGCGGCGGCTCATAGTCGTCAAGGGTGTTTGACTGGTAACGGGATCAGAAGGATCGTTACCTCCGAAATCTTCGCGGAAAAGAATAGTACCGCGCGGACAGACATCATCGGACACCTCATCGGGCCACATAAAAGTAAATGGTTACAGCCGCCTTCGATTTTCTCCATAAACACAGGTTCGCTTGCAACCCATCTGTCCGGCAATTCCATTTCATCTTCTCGTGCTACTAACACACGGTACCAACCTTCCTGCAAGTTCGTGGTACGCTGCGTATATCCCCATGTGAGACTCCGCATTGTACTGGGGAAACGGGTCCAAGAGATCCTGTCCGCAGAATACTCAAGCATAAAGCGGTGGCTGTCACCGAAATAACCGTCATCGGTAAAGTCGTGGAAAAAAGTTATGAACGGATTCGCTGTGCATAACGCCTCTGCGCTCGGACGTATTACTATGGAACTCACGCCATACATATTACCGTAAAATGCGCATAAAATGCACAAAAACACAAGAATATTAGTTTTTAATTTGCACATATAGAAAAAATGTGTTAATTTTGCAGCGTAAAATATGGTTTGAAATCCGCTGCAAAGGTACTGCTTGTTTTTGATGTGTGCAAATTTGGCAGTTGTACGACGACCATTTCAGACTATTCGTAATATGCTTAAAATCAACAATTTACAAAGTACAATGAAAAATAGAGTTGTACGATGCCTTGTATGCTGCATTTTGGGACTGATTTTTTTGTGCCCAAGTTGCAAAAATCGGTCTTCGCAAGAGGCAGAACGACTGCAGCAAGCCGAAGAGTTATATCGTTCCGGAGCGTCTTCCAATCATCAAAGCAACTACGAAGAATCGACGATTTATCTCAAGCAGGCGGAAGAAATCTTGGAGAGCCTTCCGCCTTCCGCGCAAAGAGACTATTTGTTAGGACTCACCCGCTTTCATTTAGGCAATACTTCCGAAAGTGAGATGCTGTATGAAATAGCGCAGGCGTATTACCGGAAAGCTATCCCGTTATTGCAAGAAGGCGACAATGCCATTTACTTGGCCTGTGCGTATCGCGATATTGCACGCACGATGGCGCTGACGAGTGATGAGCAAGATAGCGTCTTATGGTATTTCGCGCAAGCGAAGCAGTACGCGCAAGAGGCGCAGAGCGATGTGCTTCTGCTGGATATTGATGCCTATCGATACCAACTCTGTTGTCCGGACAGTGTTCAGCAACGCTTGGCGGTGTGTCGCCGCTTGGCAGAAGAGTTCGGGGCGCATGCACGCTATTCAGAGATAGTCGAACTGCTATTGGCGCAGCATGCCACCGACTCCGCCGCGTATTATCTGGAACGCCTTCAGCCTAAAGATTCCTCATACACCTATTGGTTCGAACAGAGCTATGCCTACTTGCAGAGCAAAGTATTACGGCAGCAAGGCAAGTCGAACAAAGCCTATGAGGTGCTGCTGGACTTATACGACCGTAAGATAGAAGAACTGCAACGCGACGCGGGCGCACGCACGTATGCGCTCGCCCTGCATTATGATGTCGCGCGCGAGCAACAACTGGCGCAGGAAGCACAACGCGAACGACAGTGGCAACGGAAGATCTCACTGGCATTAGCCTTGGCGCTGGCGTTAGCCTTGGCGCTGGCGTTCGTGTCATGGCGTTACTGGAAAAAACGCAGGCAAGAGCAGGCAGCCGCCTTGCAAGCCTTACAAGACAAATACGCACAGCAACTCCAACTGGCATTGGAACGGCTCAAACAGAAAGTGAACTTGACGCGGGAGATGGAGTTGCAACGCCTGCGCGGCAACGAACCCGAGTTCCCGAAATGGTTGCAGACCTATCGGGACGAGCAACTGACTCTGAGCAAAGAGAGTCTCGACGAACTGATTGCATCCGTGGATACCGCTTTGGACGGCGCCATCAGCCGCTTGCGCAAAGACTATCCCGCCCTCACGGAATCGGACATGCAGTTTGCTATCCTCTCCATCATCGGTGCCTCCGACCCGGATATGGGTATTCTGCTCAATGTCCAGAAACAAACCATCTACCATCGCCGTCAAATCGTCCGCAAGCACGTAAACCCCTCCATCGAAGACATCGGCTCCTGGCTCCGCGCGTACGTATTAAACACGCGCCGTGCCCTATAAAAAATCGACAGCACTCAAACGTGAAGTGCAGTCTTTCACCTTTCCATCTCTTTTCGGATGTCTGCGCAGACTTGGTCAAATGGATCAATAGACGCTAACCATGCCGGCACATCTACATTCATCCAACCAAGCACTGTACTTGCTCAAACGTTGAGCAGAGAATGCGGATGATAAAATATCTAATTCACTTTTGGCCATAAAAATAAAAAACCGGATTCATCACCAGCATCATATTTTCTTCTCGAACAAAAAAATCACTTAAAATTTGCATATTCCAAATATTTGTTGTAACTTTGCACCGCAAAGTTTGCAAATATGAGAAAAACGATACTATTTGCCGTACTGGGGGTCACGATGAGCCTCGCGGCGCAGTCAAGAAATGAGGTCTATCTGGCCTACATCGAGAAATGGAAAGAGACTGCTATTCAGCAGCAGGCTGACTACGGCATCCCCGCGTCTATCACGATGGCGCAGGCGCTTTTGGAGTCCGCAGCCGGACAGAGTGAGTTGGCGCGAAAAGCCAAGAATCATTTCGGTATCAAGTGTACCAGCGACTGGTTTGGCGGAGTGTATTATTACGACGCGGAAAGGAAAAACGACTGTTTCCGTCAGTACCGCGACGCGGCGGAGAGTTTCAAGGACCACTCGCTGTTCCTCAAACGTTCGCGTTACTCGACCTGCTTTGAAATAGCCATAGAGGATTACGAGGGATGGGCATACCGCCTCAAAGAGTGCGGTTACGCTACCGACAAACTCTACCCTCAGAAGTTGATTCGAATCATTGAGACTTACGGGTTGGACCAGTTGACGAAGCAGAAGCCGAGTAAGAAAGGGAAGACCAAAGTTGCTGAAAATGAGCCAAATACGGCTCCGCAAAGCCAACCCTCGCAGAAACGTCCGCTGAAGGCTGAGGTGGTGCATCAGACGGAGCCGATTGCGGTTATTCATAACGACCCCGAACCGCCTTACGTGGCGCCGCTGACCGCCAAAGAGGAGCGCGACAGTTTCATGCTGATGCACCCCAAACACAAGCAGAACGGCGTGACGTATGTCAACGCGCGAAAGGGTGACACGTATTCGAATGTGGCGTTCCGTCTGAACGTGAAGGAGCGCGACTTGCGCGTGAAGAACGACGCATTGGACAGGGAGTTGCAGGAAGGCGACCGCATCTACCTCTCGTCGAAGAAGAAACAAGGAGAGATAGACTATGTATGGTCGCGTCCCGGACTATCCATCTGGACACTCAGTCAGGGCGAAGGCGTGACGATAGAGTCAATACAGAAAATCAACGGTTTGGACCCGTCGGTTCGCGTGTTCCGCACACGGCAGAAGATATACCTGCGCAAGGTGAAAGACGATGGCGGTCGCTAATTCGATGTCTATCGGCGAGGCGCTCGTGAGTTATCTTCGCGAGACGGGTCTCGAGCAATCTGTACTCGATGTGCAGATAGAAGAGGTATGGCCGAAAGTGATGGGTGAGACCGTCAAACGCCTCACGCGTTCGGTAGAGGTGCGCGACGGGGTGCTGTATGTGCGTGTCAACTCCGCGGCACTCAAGGCACAACTGTTTGAGAACCGATTTGAGTTAATCCGAAAGCTGAACGAGGCAGTTGGGGCACCGGCGCTGAGGGATTGCCGCATACTGGGATGAGGAACAATGAACAATGAACAATGAACAATGAACAAAGGGCTTGTAGTAGGCTTAGTGCAAAACTTTTAGAATCCGTACAGACTTTTAGCATCGTACAGAAGTCCCTAGGACGCTTTGTTAATTGTTAATTTTTAATTGATAATTGATAATTGATATATCCCACTAACATAGAAGCGAAGATAGACTTCACGGTGATTCGTGAGGAGTTGCTGCGGCGGTGTGCATCGTCGTTGGGTCGCGAGCGTGTGGAGGCGATGCAGATGGCGACGGACTATGAGACGGTGCAGCACAGGCTGTTACTGACCGACCAGATGATGAAGGCGCAGCATGACCCGATGCTGACATTCCCGCGCGGCGCGACACATGACCTGCGTGAGGCGGTCGGTCGTATCCATGTAGAAGGTCTGTTTCTGGACGAGGCAGAGTTGGATGACCTGCGCAAGAGTCTGTCTTATGCCGTCGAATTGGAGCGTTTCTTCGCGGGCCTGGATGAGCAGCGGTATGAATTATTAAGGACCTTAGGGAGTTTAGGGTCCTTAAAGACCTTAGGGACCATAGTCCAGGAGATAGACCGTATCCTTGACCGTTACGGGAAATTGGCCGACCATGCGTCGCCGGAGTTGGCGCGTATACGCCGGGAGTTGGTGAACCTGCAAGGCAGCGTAGGGCGTACCTTGGCATCCATCCTTCGTCAGGCGAAGGCTGACGGGCTGGTGGACGCTGACGCGGCACCGACGCTTCGTGAGGGACGACTTGTGATACCTGTGCCGCCCGGGTACAAGCGCAAGATAGGCGGTATCGTGCATGACGAGTCGGCGACCGGCAAGACGGTTTATATCGAACCGCAACAGGTGGTTGACGCCAATAATCATATACGGGAATTGGAGGGCGCAGAGCGACGCGAACGCGTGCGTATCCTGCAAGCCGTGACGGAGATGCTCCGACCGCAGACGGAACTCATCCTCGCGAGTCAGGAACTGCTGGCAGAGGTGGATTTCCTGAGTGCAAAGGTGTCATTGGCAGAGGTGCTTCATGCCATCCGACCGGAGTTACACGACGAGCCGTTATTGGACTGGAGCGACGCTCGCCATCCGGTATTGTGGTTGCATTATATGCCGCAGAACAAACCCGTAGTGCCGCTGTCCATCCGTCTGCAGAAAAGCGAGAACCGTGTGCTGGTCATCAGCGGTCCGAACGCCGGCGGCAAGTCGGTATGCCTGAAGACGGTGGCGTTGCTGCAATATATGCTACAATGCGGCCTGTTGGTGCCCGTGGCGGAGCAGAGCAGGGCAGGATTGTTTACGCAACTGATGATAGATATCGGCGACGAGCAGTCGATACAGGACGAGTTGTCCACCTATTCTTCGCACCTACGTAACATGCGCGCTTTCGTGCGTCAGGCGGACGCGCACACGCTTTTCCTTATTGATGAGATGGGTACAGGTACGGAACCGATGATAGGCGGCGCGATAGCCGAGGCGGTACTGAAGGAGTTGGTGAATAGCGGTGCTTTCGGTATCGTGACGACGCATTATACGAATCTTAAACATTTCGCGGAACAGACGCCTCAGGTCGTCAACGGCGCGATGCTTTATGACCGCGGCGCGATGCGACCGCTATTCCAGTTGTCCATCGGTCAGGCAGGCAGTTCGTTCGCCATCGAGATAGCACGGCAGACGGGACTTGGAGAGTCCATCATCCGTTACGCGACAGACCTCATCGGCGAAGAACACATCGACTACGACAAGCAGTTGCAGGACATCGCACGCGACAAGCGTTATTGGGAGAACAAGCGACAGGCCATCCGTCAGAAAGAGAAAATGCTGGAGGAGCGCATCGCGCAGTACGACGAGCAGATGAGCGGTATCAAGGCCAAGAAACGCGAGATGCTCGACGAGGCGCGGCAACAAGCGGAGGACCTGCTGCAACGGTCGAACGCGACCATCGAACGCACCATCCGTGAGATAAAAGAGAGCAAGGCCGACAAGGAGCGTACGAAGGCCGCGCGTAAGAAGGTAGAGGCATTGAAGGAGAAGGTGAAGAAGCCTACCCCCGGCCCCTCACTGAAAGGAGGGGAGACGGAGAAAGAGAAGGGCAAGAAGGTGCTGAAAGACTTCAGTGACCTTAGGGTCTTAAAAGGGGAGGTTCCGACAGGTCCGACTGGTCAGACTGGTCCGACGAGTCGGACGAATGCGAACATCGTACACAGTCGTACCGCCTCGTTCGAACGGACGCTGGACTTGCGCGGATACAGAGCCGATGAGGCATTGGAGAAACTGATTGCCTATATGGACGATGCGGTGATGGTGGGTGCCGGAGAGGTGACCATTCTTCACGGCACGGGCACCGGTGCGCTCAAGCAGTTGACACGCGATTATCTGAACGACCTGAACCGCCAGCGCCGCAAGCGCGGGAAGGTGGCTCTGGACTTCGGCGACGGAGATGTGAACCACGGAGGGGCGGGGCTTACAATCGTGCGATTGTAATTCACAATTCACAATTCACAATTAAAAATTCACAATTAAGAATAAAAATTAATATATATGAAGCGATTTTTAACTTCTTTATTCTGTGTTCTGTATTCTGTCAGCGCAGCGGTCATCTTTGCGGCAAACCCGGGATTCGGAGACCGCAAGTACAGTCTGACGGGCATGGTGGAGTACAGTTACAACACTACTTGGGGGCACCATGCCAATTTCGACATTCAGTCTTTGATGCCTATCAACAAACATTTCGAGATGGAGGCGAAGTTGCAGTTCTCCACCGCCAATGTCTATACCGGCGCCTTGCAGATTCGTCCGAAATTCGAGTTGCCGGTAGGCGAGTTGTTCATTGAAACAGACGTGATGTACAAAGCCGTTGCGCGAAACCGCATGGGTGACATCACGGCGGCTTTGGGTGTAGGTTACCGCATGGACTACGTGTCCATCACCTTGGGTGTGTTCAGCCGTGTCATAGACGACTGGGACCGCAGTTGGCACTCGGAGGAAAATTTTGTGGTAGAGCCGTTCAACCTGCTGTACCGCATCGAGGTTTTCTGTCGTCCGCAGAACAACAACTGGAACCTGTCGTTCCTGATCAGCGACGTGGATGACTACCAGATGGAGCGTATGTGGCAGCCGCTTTTCGGTATCGGCGCATGGTACGACATCAACGAGCATTGCCGCCTGAACTTCAGCGCACAATGCAAACCCACGGGAATGTTCCATTTGGACGCCACGTTCTACGGCGCGACGGGACGGGTAGGATTCACGTATAGGTTTTAATGAAAGATGAAAGATGAAAAATGAAAAATGAAAGATGAATAATATGAAAAAGCAATTATTCTATATAGTTCTTGCGCTGATGTTCGCAGCTTGTGCGAACGAGGATTCAACGCTTGATATCAAAGGTATGTTCTCTCCGCAAGGTGAGACGGTGAATACGCGTTTCGAGCAGTCGATGGCATATAACATGACCAAGGCCCCGATACGCATAGACATGCACCAGGATGACTATACGATATATGTCTGTTCCGACAGCCATATTACGCGCAAGAATCATAAGAACCTCGACTATTTCGTGGCGCAGTACGACGCTGCTGCAGGTCCGAAGTTGGCTTTGCACTTGGGCGATCTGATAGATGCGCAGAAGAATTTCCCATGCGCGGACAGTATTCTGCACCTCGCTACGCGCACCTCGGCGGACACGATGTTCATCACTCCGGGCAACCACGATATCTATTTCTGCCAGTGGCCGATATATCTGGAGTTTTTCAAGTCTTCCGTCTATTGGTTCGAGACCACGAACGGCACGAAGAAACTGGACCTGTTCATCTGTTTGGACAGCGCGGAGGGTTCGTTGGGCACGAAGCAGTCGAAATGGCTGAAAGAGTTGCTTGAGGCGAAGTCACAAGAGGGCTACCGCCGCATCATCGTCTTCACTCATACGCACCTGTGGAAACTGGACGCATCCCAAGGTCATACGAGCAACATGGCGTTGGAGGAGACCTACGAAATTCTTTCTCTCATGGGCCAGTACGGCGTGGAATACGTATGGAGCGGCCATCAGCATGCCCGCCAGTCGGTGATGTTCAAAGGTGTCCAATACTTGGTGTTAGAGGCAACGAAAGACACCGAAAAAGGACAGGCTTATATGATTGCAGAGATGGGGGAGACGGTAAAATACCAGCATAAGGACTATCCTCCTCTTAACTAACCGTTCAGATAGTTCTCCGGCGTATGTCTGCGCACCCAACCAAGGAGCGCGAGACGATAGACGAACAGTATTCCGATTGGAATCACCCCTTTTAGTGACAGCCCGCTTCCATAGAGGGCTGTTGCTGTGAATATAAGGGCAAGGGTGTAATAGACGACGCGGAAACGAGTCTTGGACTGCTCGTCAGGAATCAGCCGGCGCATCAGCGGCCAGCGGTAACGCGGCATCGAGAAACGCTCGAGGGCATTGACCAAGGGGAAGGAGAGGAACAGCAGCAGGTACGGAAGCCATCCGGTTTCGTAGAGCAGCATGAACGGAGCGTAACGCGAGCAGACGAGCAAAGGATAGAACCAGACGTTGTATCTGTTCCGCCAGCGGTTGTAGATGTCAAAGAACAGACACATCAGTCCGATACCCGCCACGACATACCATACGCGTTCATTGCCCGCATTGAGGCAATACAAAGCACTCAGGGCGATGACAGAGTAAAGTACGCGTACACTCAGTATCAGTATATGCCAGCGGTCATAATGCAGGAAATTGCGTCTGTAGAGACGAATCGCCGGCAACTCTTCATAACGGATGGCACGCGTGTCATTGTAGATATATCCGAACTCATATAAAGAGAACGTCGCCAGCAGGACAAGGAGATAGTTGGCGGTCCATAAAGTCCATGAGCCGCAGTACGTCCATGCGGAGTAGAAAGCGGCAGGCATGAGGTATAGCAACACCCACGACAGCAGTTTGGGCACCGTACCCAAGCGCACGGTGTAATAGTACGCGAAGGGGATGTAGAACACTGCATTTGATATTTGCGAACGGGTGTAGCGCTCTCTAATATTTGTCTCGTCCTGTTTCAATGAAGGTGACGTTTATGTGCCTCGGCAGGATTTTCTCCCAACGGGACAGGTTGTTATACGTGACAATCGTGGCCTCGTGTGCATGCCGGATGAGTTCGAGGTCGCTGATGTTATCGGTGATGATGTCGAAATCCGCATAATGCGTCAGGACTTCCGATTTCTTCTGTGTAGCGAAGTATTGCTTCGCGCCTATATGTCCGGCAACAACCTTCGCGATGATATCCATCGTCTGGGAGACGAGGATGACATCCCGACCGTCTATCCGTTTCCAAACTTCCTCTACCTTACGCGGCGTTAAGTAATCGGTATAGAACTGCTCTGCGCGGGATAGTTGTTCTTCGGCGCTGAGGGATTGGAACTTCCGGATGGCGCGGCTGCGAATGAAGTCGTGTCTGAAGAGTTTGTACAACAGCGAGTTCCATCTGTTGCCCCTGATGCGCAGGAAATCGTAGGTGGTGTTGGAGTAGAACAGCGTCCAGCAGATATCCGTCAGCAGCGGACGAGGCCGCGTCTGCAAGAGGGAGAGGAAGACAGACTCGAACTGCTGTGCCTGGAAACGACGTGTGAAGTATTTCTTCTGCCCGGCGTCCACCGCCTGACGCGTGAAACCGTTCGTCTTCCATTCCCGGTATTGAGTGAGGATGAATGTCCTTATCTCTTCGATGGTGGAGGCGGCGATGCCGGCTTTCGTGTCTTGTATCACTTGCGCGAGACATTCTTCGTCGGAAGGAACGCAGAGAACCGGTTTCTCAACGCCTAAAGCTTCGAAGAACTTCGTAGTCATAATGCCGTGAGGACCCTTGGCAGAACTCTTCCGGCTGGCTACGAGGACGATGCTGCTGCGATGGAGGATATCCGGAACAGCTTCGGTAGGCACGAATGGATGGCACGTCATGAGAGCGGTCGTGTCCGTCTCGTTCGCCCATCGTGTCACACGTGCTTTGCCGGCTTCGTCGGTGTACCATTCTACGCGCAGTTCATCAGGCAGTTGACCGTCCGTCTTGAGTGCCTGCAGCGCCTTGAAGAAAAGCGAGGGGTCTTGCAGTGCTTTATCGTAGAGGCGTCCTGTATAGACGATGCGGAAGGCATCGGAGCGTTCGTTCTTCGGCGCAAAAAGCGTCTCGTCAAAGCCGTTGTATATGAGTTGTACAGGACGATTCCAACGGCGCAGAAAATCCACGTGCCACGGCGAGACGGAACTTAGGCTGTCCGCCTTGGCGAGCAAGGCATTCCGGCGACGGATATTGAGCACACGGAAGAGACCGTGCAAGAGCCGACTATGCCATGTGCGATGCGCCTGATACTGGTTGGTAGGCGTCTGTTCGTCCAGGTCGCGCAAGTCGACATGCAGCGGAATATGTTGCGCTTTTGCCACCGCCACCGCTGCGCGCAAAGGAGTAGGCGGGAAGGTACTGACAAAAACAAGGTCGTAGTGCTTGTCCGCCACGTGCAGTAGCACTTTCCGCGCAAAGAATCGGCTCTTCCAGTCAAAGAGAAGCGAACCGGCTGCTTTGAAGAACCAATCCATGGAGCGGTTCTTATAAACCGGTATCTCTGTGATGGTGTAGGAATGCGCGAAAGGCAAGGGTTCGAACCGCTCGGTGATGACCTCTACCTGCCATCCCTGCGTCACCAGATAGTCGCACAACGAACGCAGACGCGGGTTGTACGCCGGCCGTCCGAAAGCATCGCAGACGATGAGGATACTATGAGGCTTAGCGTTTGGCAATGTAGTTCAGTATTTGCGGGTATAAGGACCGATGGTAGTTGTCCGGTGTGACGCTGTTGTTATGCCACAACAGACACAGGTCGCCATGGTGCAACTTCACTTTGTCTATCAACCGTTCGCAGAGGAAATAGGCTTCTTCCTCCGTGAGGTGCATATAGTTCTCGCGGTCAAGCGTACAATCCATGATGAGCAGCGGATGAAGCGTGAGATGCGTCAGTTGCATGGTCAGCGGGTTAATCCAACGAATGGCGCGGCTGGTCTGCAGACGGAAACCTGCCTGATCGGCAAAGCCCATCGTGAAGTCGTCCGTGTAACCGGCATCCGCCAGCTGTTGCATATGCTCGATGGAACTGCGCAGGTAATGCGCGCGGAACATCTTGCTGTACTCGATTTTCGGGATGGAACCGTAATAACTGCCGTGCACGCCGAGATACACATTGCTGTGACGGAGCATATGCTTGAGGCGCTTGAAGTCGCGTCCCCATAGGCAATACTGCGGATAGTCAAAGCCTCTTCCTTTGGTTCGTTTGACGAAATAGATGACGTCCGCTTTCCGCACTTTGGCGTCCTGCTCAAGCAGCCACGGGAAAGTGTACAAGGGGTCGTTGTGGATGTCATGAAGGGCAGCCAGTACCGCTTTAGTCTCTCCGCGCCGGATACCTCCCAACGCTCCGCGCAGCGAGCGGTACTGCGAGATGGCATCTATATCATGGGTGAGGTAAATATGTCCGAAACCGGGTGCGGGCATCGGCAGGTCGAGTTGCTTGAGCACCAGGCGCGCGTACTCATCGAGGCGCGGAATCTGGAGTCTGCTTTTCTGACCGAGTATCGAGTACTTCGCCGCAAAACGTCCGTGTTCGTCGCGCTGTGTATTGAGCACTTCTTCGGCGCGTGAAGTGAAGAAGAAAACAGCATAGACGATGTCCGTACGAATAATCGTTTTCCCTTTCGCCGGTTCTTTCACTATCGGTCGTTTCAGTTCGGGCATCACCAATTCCTTGCCCAACAGACCGTTCGGCACAATAATGACGTCATGGTCTTCGAGGGCTTTTTCGTCATCGGTGTACGCCACGCGCTGAGCGGCTTCTTCATCGCCGTAGCACAGCCACTTAATGATGTAATCAATAATCTCCTTCATAGTCACGATTCATTTAATATCTCCCACTCGTATAGTTTCTGCTCAATCTGGTGTTTGACCGATTCGTATTTGCGGAACAGTTCCGCTGTCTGGTTGGCGGGTGACGCCAACTGCTGCTCTATCTCCGCCTGCTGCTGCTCCAATGCGGCAATCGCCTCTTCTGTCTCCGCGATGGCACGTTCCTTTTTCCGTTGTGCTGCCGCTGCGGCTTTCTGTGCCGCGTAGTCCATTTTCGTGCCACTTCTCTGATTATCTTCCGAGATCGGACCGACATTGGACCGTAAATGGTCCGACAACGGACCGTAATCGGCCGCATCTTTTTTCTCCAGTTCCCGGAGTGAGGAAATCTTCTTCGCCCGCAGGAAGTCATATATACCGCCGAGGTGTTCGCGTACGTGTCCTCCGCCGAACTCATAAACCTTTGAGACCAGACCGTTAAGGAAATCACGGTCGTGGCTGACACATATGAGTGTGCCGTTGAAATCCTTGAGGGCGGCTTTGAGGATGTCTTTGGACTGCATGTCGAGGTGGTTCGTCGGCTCATCAAGTATGAGCAGGTTGCAGGGTTCGAGTAGCAGGCGAATCATCGCCAGACGGCTGCGTTCACCTCCGCTGAGCACTTTTACTTTCTTGTCACTCGCTTCGCCGCCGAACATGAAGGCGCCGAGGATGTCACGAATCTTCGTGCGGATATCTCCAACGGCGACATAGTCAATAGTCTCGAAAACCGTCAGGTTCTCATCAAGTAAGGCAGCTTGGTTCTGCGCGAAATAGCCTATCTTGACGTTATGACCTATCTTGAGTGTGCCGAGATAGTCGAGTTGCCCCATGATACACTTGACAAGCGTCGATTTGCCTTCGCCGTTCTTGCCGACGAATGCCACTTTCTCTCCGCGACGGATGGTAAAGGTGACATCATGGAAGACGTTGTGTTCGCCGAAGTCCTTGCGCAGGTCTTCGACGATGAGCGGAAAGTCTCCGCTACGCGGAGCAGGCGGGAAACGCAGGTTGAGACGGCTCGTGTCCTCGAGGTCCACTTCGAGTCGTTCGAGTTTCTCGAGCTGCTTGATACGGCTCTGTACCTGCACGGCTTTCGTCGCTTTATAGCGGAAACGCTCGATAAACTCCTCGGTATCCTGAATCATCTTCTGCTGATTGAGGTAGGCGCGTACTTGCTGCTCATGGCGCTCCTTGCGCAGTTCGACGAACTTGCTGTAGTTGACGTTGTAGTCGTAGATGCGCCCGAGTGTTATCTCTATCGTGCGGTTGCAGACGTTATCGATGAAGGCGCGGTCGTGGCTGACCATGAGGACCGCGGACGGGCTTGTCTTGAGGAAATCCTCCAACCATTGGATGGATTCGATATCCAGGTGGTTGGTAGGCTCGTCCAGCAGCAGTAAGTCCGGGTGGCGAAGCAGTATTTTCGCCAACTCGATACGCATTCTCCATCCGCCGGAGAACTCGCTGCACGGTCGGTCGAAGTCTTTGCGCTCGAATCCCAGACCGATGATGGTTCTGTCCATCTCCGCGACGAAGCGTGCTTCGTCTTCGTGCGCCACCGTCATCACTTCTTCGCGTAGCGTGTGGTCATCATGGAAGAGCATGACCTGCGGCAGATAGCCGATGGTCATGTCCGCTTCACGTGCGATGCGTCCGCTCGTAGGCTGGTATTCGCCGGCGATGAGGCGCAGCAAGGTGGTCTTGCCCGCTCCGTTTTTGCCCACCAGCGCCACTCGCTCCTTACGATTGATAAGGAACGTGATGTCATCCAGCACGGGGCGTGCGGAGAACTCCATGGATATATGGTCAACGGTGAGCATAGTCGTTAGTCGTTGGTCGTTGCTATTTGGTGATTGATGATGCGCCAGAGGATGAGGGTTAGCAGGGTTGCCATGCCGAAGTCGGCGAGCAGTAGCAGCCATATATTCCAGTTGCGTCCGAGGAGACCTAAACCGATAAACAACACACTCACGCTCAGCAGTACGCAGGTCGTTTGAATATGATTGAGGCCCGTGCGGAGCAGTAGATGGTGAATGTGATTCTTGTCCGCTTCAAAAGGCGAACGTCCTTTCTTGATACGTGTGACACTCACGCGAAGGGTATCGAAGAGCGGCACCGTCAGCACACAGATAGCGACCGCCGGCGCAGCACTCATATGCAGCGACTCAGGGACTAGACAATAGGCGTTTGTCTCGCAGAAACGGAAAACAAAAGCCGTGATAAGGTATCCCAATAGCAGACTGCCTGAGTCGCCCATGAAAATCTTGTCTTTCTTGCCGAAGACATTATAGATGAAGAACACCGCGAGTACGCCAATCATGCTGATGGCGGTGGTTGACCAGAGAGTCTCGCCCGCCAAGCCGAAATAGATGGCAAAGAAGAGGCAGTAGAGGATACCTAAGCCGCTTGCCAAACCGTCGATGCCGTCGATAAGGTTGATGGCATTGATGACGGCCAGCAGGATAAACAGCGAAATCAGATAACTGGGGATGACGCCTATTTCGGCAATGCCGAAAAGACCGTGCAAATGTGTGATACGCAGGTCGGCAAAGCCGATAAGCGCTACGCCGGCTAAAGTCTCGCCCATCAATTTGGCCATCGGCCGCAACACCAGTACGTCGTCAATGAAGCCAATGATCATGATGACAAACAAGCCGATGAGAAAGAAATGATTTTGTGTGAAAGGCGTAAAAAACAGGTACGTCAGCATGAAGGAGAAACAGATATTCAGTCCGCCGATATTCGGAATCTCGCCTTCATGGGACGTCCGTTTGTTGGGGCGAATCACAAAGCCTTTCGCTTTGGCGATACGCACCACGACGGGCATGAACAATGCGCCGAGCAGAAAACTGATCAGACCGATGAGGTAACTATGTTGCTCAAATAACGCTTGCGTCATTGCGGGTCAAGTTGCTCAAACACAGAGTTCTTACTGATATATTCGGGTACCAGTTGCTTCATCTTCTTGACGGAGATGAAGGTCTTGTCCTGCTTGCTGGTTTCTATCAGTTCGTCGATTTGCTTGTTCACCTCGTCGAAGTCAAAATCGCGTACGCGGGCAATCATGATTTTGTTATTGCTTGTTGGTAGCGTCAACTCCTTCTGGTTCAATAACTCTTCGTATAGTTTCTCACCCGGACGAAGCCCCGTGAAGATGATAGGGATGTCTTTCTCGGGCGTGTATCCTGCGAGGCGGATCATGTTGCGCGCGAGGTCGAGTATCTTCACCGGCTTGCCCATGTCGAAAACGAATATCTCGCCGCCGTTGCCTAATGTGCTGGCTTCCATCACCAGACAGCACGCTTCCGGAATGGTCATGAAATAACGGATGATGTCGGGGTGCGTCACCGTCACAGGTCCGCCTGCTGCAATCTGCTTGCGGAAATAGGGGATGACGGAGCCGTTGCTGCCTAACACATTGCCGAAACGGGTGGTGATAAATTTCGTGCAGTTAGGGTCTTCCTTTTGCAACTTATGGAAGAGCGACTGCACGTAAATTTCTGCGATACGCTTGCTGGCGCCCATGATGTTGGTGGGGTTGACAGCCTTGTCGGTGGAAATCATCACAAAGCGCTCCACTTTGTATTTGACCGCCATGTCGGCCATGTTTTTCGTGCCGGACACGTTCGCTTGTATCGCCTCGTTGGGGTAACTCTCCATCAGCGGGACGTGCTTGTATGCGGCCGCGTGATAGACTATGTCCGGACGCATCTCATTGAATACCTGTTCGATGCGTCCGCGATTCCGTACATCTGCGATAACAGGGATGAATCGCGACTTCGGGAACTGCTTATGCAGGTCTAATGTAAGGTCGTGTAAGGGCGATTCCGCCACCTCCAGCAGTACTGTCGCTTTCGGTCCGTATTTCTGTACCTGACGAACCAACTCGCTGCCGATACTGCCTGCCGCACCGCTGATAAGCACCACTTTGTTGTAGATGATCTGCCGCACATTATCGGTATTCACATCTATCTGCGGACGCTCCAAAAGGTCCTCGATGCGGATGGAGTCGATGCGTCCGATACGCTGTGCGTCAATGTTATTCGGGTCCTCCACGCTGGTGAAGTACGGCGTGGTGAGAATATGGATGTTATGGTCGATGAATACCTGCAAGTCCGTGGCGGGATTTATCTGTCGCATCTTCAACGGCGATACAATGACGTGACGGATGTTACGCGCTTCCATCCATTCGAATAGCTTGTCGTTCAGCGGCTTGACGGGTAAGCCGGCTACCTCGTAATCCGTTCCTTTGGCATCATCGGCGATGAAGGCCACCGGCCGGTAAGGCGTGTTACCCGCCGAACGAAGCATCTTCGCGATAGACACACCGGCATACTGGGTGCCGTAAATCAACACACGCGGACTACCGTTTTCGTACTGCTGGAGCAGTTCTCCGAAGGTCTTCACGGCTACGCGGAGCGAGAACAGGATTACAAATGCAACAGGCACGTAGATGGCTACCACGGTGTTGAAGATAGGATGTCCGCCGGTGCTCCAGTCCATAAAGAGATTGAAGAGGATGATGAAAGCACCCGTTGTCAGGTTCGACAGCAGCACTTTGACCATGTCGACAAAGGTTGAGTAGCGCAGAATACCCGCGAAGGTGTTGAACATCAGGAACGATAGAGCCTGCACGATGATGACGATTAGGTATTGTTGCGCAATAGGCAGTATCTGCGGGTTGTTTGTGCCGTAGTTGAAATAGTTACTTCCTATCCATGCGCTCAGTACAAAAGCTACTGTACACAAGAGCAAATCCAATAGTAATACACCCCAGCGGGGGAGATAACCGAAATTAAACTTTAGATGCTTCATGTTGCGATGATATAATTTGGGCAATGTACTTGCCGGTATAACTTTCTTTGCATTGCGCTATCTGTTCCGGCGTGCCGGTACAAACGATGTGTCCGCCTTCTTTCCCGCCTTCCGGCCCGAGGTCTATCACATGGTCGGCCGCCAGAATAACGGCAGGATTGTGCTCGATGATGATGACTGTGTGACCTTTGCTGATTAAGCGGTTCAGCGCATTGAGCAGCACTTCGATATCCTTATGGTGCAGACCTGTGGTGGGTTCGTCAAAGACGAAGATGGTCGGTTTGTTGTCTTCGGACGCCAGGAACGACGCCAGTTTCACGCGCTGGCTCTCGCCGCCGGAGAGCGTACTGCTGCTTTGACCCAACTGCACGTAGCCGATACCCACGTCTTGAAGCGGTTTGAGGCGCTTTACAATCTTCGCGCACTCGCAATCCTCGCCGAAGAACTCCACCGCTTGGTTTACGGTCATGCAGAGGATGTCATAAATCGACTTGCCGCGATAATGAACGTCTAACACGTCTTGTTTGAAGCGCCGTCCGTGGCATTGCTCGCACTCCAGCACGAGGTCCGCCATGAACTGCATCTCTATCGTGATGGTTCCTTCGCCCTGACAGGTCTCGCATCGTCCTCCAGGCGTGTTGAACGAGAAATGCGAAGGCGCAAAGCCCAGTTGTTTGGCCAGAGGTTGCTCGGCGTACAGACGGCGAATCTCGTCGTAGGCTTTCAGGTATGTCACCGGGTTGCTGCGGCTGGAGCGACTGAGAGGATTCTGGTCCACAAACTCGATATCCTGCATCAGGTGCATGCTGCCGCGCAGATGTCCGAAGTCGCCCGTGTGTTCCGCAAAGACGCCGCCGTAGTGTTTCTTGAGGGCAGGGTAGAGCACCTTGCTTACCAGACTCGACTTGCCGCTGCCGCTCACACCCGTCACTACGGTCATTACATGCAGCGGAAAACGCACCGTCAGGTTCTGCAGGTTGTTCTCACAAGCCCCTTCCACCTCAATATAGTTGTTCCAGTGCCGCCGTTGCGCGGGAATGTTAAAGGTGAACAACTCCGGCCGCGGTTTGCCTTCGTACACCACCTCGCCGCCCAAACGGCCGGCTTTAGGACCTATCTCGATGATGTGGTCCGCCGCCGCGATGATGTCTTCGTCATGCTCCACGACGACGATGGTATTGCCTAAATCGCGTAACTGCCGGAGCACGTGTATCAGGCGTTCCGTGTCGCGCGGGTGAAGACCGATAGATGGTTCGTCCAACACATATAGTGACCCCACCAGACTGCTGCCTAATGATTTCGCAAGGTTGATGCGCTGGCTCTCACCGCCGGAGAGGGTGTTGCTTGTCCGGTTCAGCGTGAGGTAACTCAATCCCACGTCATGCATGAACTGGAGGCGGCTGTTAATCTCTTTGAGCAGCATCTCTGCCGTCTGGCGTTCTGTCTCCGTCAATTCGATATTCGCGAACCATTCCTGCAACTCGTTCAGCGGCATTGCGCATAACTGTTGGATATTCTTGCCGTTGATGAGTACGTAGCCCGCCTCTTTGCGAAGGTGCATCCCTTGGCACTCCGGACAGGTTGTGCGACCCTTATAGCGCGCCAGCATCACTTTGTATTGCAAGCGGTTGTATTGCTTTTCCTCCAACTCATGGAAGAATTCGTTCAGCCCACGGAAGTATTCGTTCCCTTTCCAAAGCAGCAGTTTCTGTTCCGTCGTGAGGGCGTAGAAAGGTGTATGGATGGGGAAGTCGAATTTCGCGGCGTTCATCACGAGTGCGTCCTGCCATTCTTTCATCTTCTCGCTCTGCCAGCAGGCGATGGCTTGTTCGTAGATGGATTTCGACTTGTCGGGAACCACCAGGTCAGGGTCTATGCCGCTGACCACGCCGATACCTTTGCACTCGGGACAGGCTCCTACGGGGTTGTTGAAGTCAAAGAGATGTTCGCTCGGTTCGATGAATTGTATGCCGTCCGCTTCAAAACGCTCGGAGAAGACTTTCTCGTGCTTGTCCACCCATACATGGCAGACCCCTTTGCCTTCGAAGAACGCCGTCTGCACGCTATCCGCAAAGCGGTTACTGGTAGCTTGTTCCTTATCCACGATGATGCGGTCCACCAGAAGATAGGCCTCATGTCCCTGTGCTTGTTTCCATGTGTTGTCGTCCAGTCGCACGGTGTCGCCGTCGATGAGCAGGCGACTGAAACCCTGACTTTGCCACAAGGCTAACTGCTCTTGGAGTGTGCGTCCTTCAGGCAGTTCGATAGGACTTAACAGATAGAGCCGTGTGCCTGTCGGTTGGCTCTCCATATACGCCACCACGTCGCGGATGGTGTTCTTGCGCACCTCGTCTCCGCTCACGGGCGAATACGTGCGCCCTATGCGCGCGTACAATAATTTGAGGTAATCGTAAATCTCGGTGATAGTACCGACCGTAGAACGCGGGTTACGGCTGCTCACTTTCTGCTGAATAGCGATTGCGGGCGGGATGCCTTCTATCTTCTCTACATCGGGTTTCTGCATGCGCCCCATGAACTGACGGGCGTAGGCACTCAGACTCTCTACGTAGCGGCGTTGTCCTTCCGCATAGAGGGTGTCGAACGCCAGCGAACTCTTGCCGCTGCCGCTCACACCCGTCACGACCACCAACTTATTGCGCGGTATATCTACCGACACATGTTTTAAGTTGTGTGTGTCCGCTCCCTCTATGTGGATGAAATCGTCCTTCAAATTAGTGTCCGCAAGCCGCTTCTCCCTCCAAACGCAGGCGCTCCAGAGTTGCCATCGTCTGTGCGTTGGTTGTGTCTTTCTGCGCAGGCGTCAGGCGCGGTACACGAATCGGCGTACCTACCTCGATAAGGCACGGGTTGGTGATGTGGTCCTTGTTCGCATCGTATAAGTACGGCCAGTAAATCTTTGCGCCGTAGAAACGCTTTGCCATCCATGCCAGACGACTTGCCTCGTGCATCGGTTCGATGGTGATGAGGTCTTCATAAATCTGGTCTTCGGGTGTCTCTGCGTCCTCTAAATCACCGGAAGCCTCTAAAAACTCCGCAAGAATCTGCTCTTCGGTCAGTTCTTCCGCTTCCATGTTCGCAGGTTGATAGGCCTCATCAACAGGCTCTGCGATGACTTGCGAGGTCGTGTCTGCAGGAACAACTATTTCGGAATCCGGCTTGTTCGTTAGGAACGAGTCAATCAAACCGCCTAATTGCTCACGCAGGAAGAAATACGCGCAGCATAGCAGCAGCAACAGGATTATCACACAAATCAGCACATCACGAAGGAAATGGTGCTCCTTCTTTTTCTTCTCCTCTTTTTTCGGAGTACTGGTGAATACGAATGGCTCTGGTGCAGGTTCGGGTGCCGGCGCGGGAGCTACGTAAACAGGCTCCGGCTCCGGTGCGGGAGCAACATAAACAGGCTCTGGTTCCGGTGCAGGGGCAACGAACACCGGTTCGGGTTCGGGTGCCGGTGCTTCAGGAGCAGGCTCGGCTGCGGCTTCTTCTTTCGGACTCTGTCCGAGTTCACCGAGGATGTCCACGATTTCCTCGGCCTGCGTGTCCAATTTCTTAATCGGGTCAACGGACTCGTTTCCCCCTTCCAATCCTTCAATCAGTTCTTTCACACCCGCTTCGGGCACAAAGACCATTTTGTTGTAGCCCTCGATGGTGAACTCTTCGCCCGTGACGACGTTCACACTTTTACGCGGAGCGACGGCCTGCAACTTGAACATGCCTAAGCCGTTGATTTTCACTTGCTTATCTTCTTTCAGTGCTACTACGAGTTCATCGGTTAATGCACTCAGAAAAGCGTTCGCTTCTTTCTCACTGACGCCTGCACGTTTTGCCAAGATGCGGCGTAAGTCTGTCCAACTAAGTTTCTCTGCCATAACTTAGAATTTTTTAAGTTCGTCTTTGATGTTTACTGCGGGACGGAAAACCACTTGGTTTTTGCCCGGACTAACGGTGCGTTCTCCGGTTCTCGGGTGAACAATCGTACGCGGTGCGCGCTCTTTGATTTCCAAGGCGCCGAAGCCCTGTAACTGAACCGTTTTACCTGCCATCAGGCTCTCGCGGAGGATGGCGTTGTTGGTGTTGAGTAATAACTCCACCTGTTTCTTGCTCTGGCCGGTTTTCTCTGCAATCCGGCCGATTAAATCTTTTGTAAGCATGGTATATTTATTCGTTTATTTTTCCGTACAAATCAAATTCTTCCGCTTTGGTTATTTCTACGTTGTAGAACTCTCCAACCTGAATACTGACGGCTGATGGCTGACAACTCACCAGCACTTCGCAGTCCACTTCGGGGCTGTCAAATTGGGTGCGTCCGACCAGGTACTCTCCGTCCTTGCGGTCGATGATGACTTTCTGCGTTGTTCCTATCAGGTTTGCCATTAATTCGGCACTTATCTCCTGTTGGATGGCCATCAGTTCGGATACTCGCGCTTCTTTCACTTCCTGCGGGATGTCGTCCTTGTAATGTTTGTTGGCATAGGTGCCTTCTTCGTTCGAGTACGCGAAACATCCCATTCGTTCAAAACGCATCTCTCTCACCCATTTCTTCAACTCCTCGAAATCTTCTTCCGTCTCGCCCGGGTGACCGACGAGAAGCGTGGTTCGTATACATATTCCCGGCACTCGTTCCCGTATATTCCGAATCAGCGCGTCCTGTTCCGCTTGGCTTATGTGGCGTCGCATCAATGTTAGCATGTGGTCCGTGCAATGCTGCAATGCGATATCGAGGTATTTGCACACGTTCGGGTGTTTCGCCATGACGTCTAACAGTTCCTCCGGGAAGTCTGTAGGGTAGGCGTAATGCAGACGAATCCACTCCACACCCGGCACATTCGCTATCTCCTCAATCAACTCCGGCAGTAGGTGTCTCCTTTCGCCACTCGCCTCTCGCCTCTCGCCCAAATCCAGTCCGTAGCTGCTCAAGTCCTGCGCGATGACGTTCAACTCTTTGACGCCTTGCGCCACCAGCCATCTCACTTCCTCTAAAATCTCCTCTTTCGGTCGGCTTGTATGGCGTCCTGTGATAAGCGGGATAGCGCAGTACGAGCACATCCGGTTGCAACCCTCGCTTATTTTCAGATACGCATAATGCTTCGGCGTCGTCAACTTCCGCTCGTAGGAATGTGTCCGACATGTCTGATTTGTCCGACTCGTCCGACCCATATTCTCCACCATCCCCTCGAAGTCGAACTTCCCGTAATATTCATCCACTTCAGGTATCTCCTCTTCCAGTTCCGCCCGATAACGCTCGCTCAGACAGCCCATGACAATCAACTTCCGCAACTTCCCCCGTTTCTTCCGCTCCGCCATCTGAAGAATCATGTTGATACTTTCTTCTTTGGCATCGCCGATAAAACCGCAGGTGTTGATGACACACACTTCCCCTTTCGGCTCTTCCGCATCATGTACACATCGCCATCCGGCGGCTTCCAACTGCCTCATCACCCGCTCGGCATCCACCAGATTCTTCGAGCACCCCAACGTTATAAAATCAACTACACCCTTCTGCATAAATAAGCGCCTTCGGAGGCTCTCCGATCAATTCCCCAAATCGCAGTGGAACTTGATACGCACGAGTCGCACGTGCATCTCATCGTAGTCATCTTCGCCCAGTTGCTCCATCGCCACTTTGATGTTGTCATTGTCCGCATTCTTGAAGTAGTCGTATATCTCCTCTTCTTCGTCGGGATCGACCACTTCCTGAATGAAATAGTTGATGTCTATCTTGGTGCCGGAGAAGACGATGGCTTCGAGTTCGTCGAGCATCTCTTCCATGGACATTCCGTTGCTCTCCGCAAGGTCGTCCAGATCGACACGGCGGTCGATGGCTTGGATAATCTGTTTCTTGCGGGTGGATTTCTTGGCGACAGTACGGATACGCAGGTCCTCCGGACGGATGATTTCGTTCTCATCCACATATTCCTTGATGATTCTTAGGAACTCGTCGCCGTAGCGCTTGGCTTTTGCGATACCTACACCCGGGATGGTGAGTAGCTCTTCCATGGTGATGGGGTAGGTCGTTGCCATCGCCTCCAGACTCGGGTCTTGGAAGATGACGAACGGAGGCACGTCGCATTTCTTCGCCAGCTTACGCCGGATATCCTTGAGTATCGCGAAGAGCACTTCGTCGGCGGCGGCACAGGTGGCTGCGCCGTCCATGATTTCGTCTTCGTCATCCTGCACTTCGATAGGCACTTCGAACTTACCCGGTCTGCGCATGAATTTCGTGCCGTCTTTGGTCAGTTTGAGGTCGCCGTAGGAATCGACGTCTTTCTTAATCATTCCGACCAGAATGGCCTGACGGATGATGGCGTGGAGGGTGCTTTCTTCCTCGTCACTCGCGGCGCCGTAGTTCTCCAAGTCGTCGTGGTGATAACTCATCACTTCGGCGGTCTGGTTGCCGTGCAGGATATCTACGATGTGCTCCGCTTTGTGCTTCTCATTCACTTGGTGAATGGTCTCTAATATCAGTTGCAGCAACTCACTCGCATCGACCTGTTTGTAACTCTTCCGGCAGTTGTCGCAGTTGCCGCATTTCTCTTCGGTATATTCCTCGCCGAAATAGTGCAGCAGCAGCTTGCGCCGGCAAATCGTACTCTCCGCATAACTCTGCGTCTCGAAGAGCAACTGGTTGCCGATACCAATCTCTTTAGGCGTCTTGCCTTGCTGGAAACGGCGAAGCCGTTCGATGTCGTCCGGCGAATAGAAACAGAGGCATATACCTTCTCCGCCGTCGCGTCCGGCACGACCCGTCTCCTGATAGTAGCCTTCTAATGATTTCGGGATGTCGTAGTGTACTACGAAACGCACGTCGGGCTTGTCGATACCCATGCCGAAAGCAATCGTGGCGACGATGACCTGCACCTCTTCCATCAGGAACGCGTCTTGGTTGGCGGTGCGCGTCGGCGCGTCCATACCGGCGTGGTAGGGTCTTGCCGAGATGCCGTTTACTTTCAGTACTTCCGCCAGGTCCTCCACTTCTTTGCGGGCGAGACAATAGACGATGCCGCTCTTGCCCTCCATGCTACGGATGAAACGGACGAGGTCCTTGTCCACGTCTGCTGTCTTGGGGCGTACTTCGTAATAGAGGTTCGGACGGTTGAAACTCGACTTGAAAACCGTAGCGTCAGGCATGCCGAGGTTCTTTTGGATATCTTTCTGCACTTTGGGCGTAGCGGTCGCTGTCAGCGCGATAATCGGCGCCTTGCCGATACGCTGCACCATGCTGCGAATTTGACTGTATTCAGGACGGAAATCGTGTCCCCACTCGGAGATACAATGCGCCTCATCTACGGCGTAGAACGATATTTTCACGCCTTGCAGGAAATCCACGTTCTCCGCTTTTTGCAAACTCTCGGGCGCAAGGTACAGCAGCTTCGTTCTGCCTGCTAACACGTCTTTCTTGACAGCAGCTATTTCCGGGCGACTCAGACTGGAATTGATGAAATGGGCGACACCTTCCTCCTCCGAGTAGTTGCGCATGGCGTCCACTTGGTTTTTCATCAGAGCAATCAGAGGGGAAATCACTATCGCCACACCGTCCATGATTAAGGATGGCAGTTGATAGCAAAGACTCTTTCCTCCGCCCGTCGGCATCAGCACAAAGGAATCTTTTCCTTCCATCACATTGCGGATGATGGCTTCCTGATTGCCTTTGAACGTGTCAAATCCGAAGTAGTCTTGAAGTGCTTTTACTAATTGTTCGTGTGTTACTTCCATATGTGTGTTTTTCCTGAAAAGCTCAAAATTGCGCACAAAGATATAACTTTTTTTTCATATGTGCAAGAGTTTGTGTTTTTTTTGTTAAAAATGCTGTATTTTGTAGCGAAAAACGGCTTGTTTTTGCGGTTTCTTTCGCTTTCGTATAGTATTATATACATAGTATATAATACAGAAGCGTTTAAGGTGCAAAATTTAGTGCGTGATAAGTGCGTGGTAAGTGCGAGGTTAGTTCGTGATAAGTGCGAGGTTTTCGGACTCGTCTGCTGGTCGGCGAGGACTCGGTCTGTAGTCGGCGTTGAATTTTTTGAGATTGTTGCCCGAGCTTTTTTTATAGAAAAAATACACATTTTTTGTAAAAAATGCAGCAAACTCTTGCGAGTTCCAAAAAAATGTATTAACTTTGCCGCCGATTTGTAAAGTCAACTTGTCAAAATGACCAATTATTAACGTCAAACGACCAACGACTAACGACCAACGACTAAAATACCGATACCATGCAAAAGAAGAATTTGTCATTTGCACAACTCTTTAATTTGAGTTTTGGCTTCTTTGGTGTTCAAATCGCGTACGCGCTCCAGAGCGCGAATATCTCACGTATTTTCGCGACCTTGGGAGCCGACCCTCACACGCTTAGTTTCTTCTGGATTTTGCCTCCGCTGATGGGTATGATTGTTCAGCCCTTGGTCGGAAAGTACAGCGACAAGACCTGGAATCGTCTCGGCCGCCGCAAACCCTATCTGTTGGTGGGCGCCTTGATTGCCGTGGCGGTGATGTTGCTGCTGCCCAACGCCGGTGACTTCACCTTTACCCAGTCGCTGTTCCTCGGATTGAACGCGGCGATGTGGTTCGGTTTGTTCAGCCTGATGTTCCTTGATACGAGTATCAACATCGCCATGCAGCCGTTCAAGATGATGGTGGGCGACATGGTGAACGAGGAGCAGAAAGGTACCGCCTACGCTATTCAGTCGGCGCTCTGTAACGCCGGTTCGGTGGTGGGTTATCTCTTCCCGATATTCTTCACGTGGATAGGTATTGCAAATACGGCGCCGGATGGTGTCATTCCCGATAGTGTGAAGTGGTCCTTCTACGCGGGCGCGGCTATACTCATCCTGTGCTCGCTCTACACCTTCTCCACGGTGAAGGAACTCAACCCGCAGGAATATGCCGAGTTCCATGGCATCAAAGAGTCTGACAAGTCCGATTCGTCCGACTCGTCCGACAAAGGCTTCATCGCTCTTCTCAAAGAGGCGCCGAGCGCCTTCTGGACGGTAGGTCTGGTTCAGTTTTTCTGCTGGGCTGCCTTCATGTATATGTGGACCTATTCGAACGGCGCGATTGCCGCTAACTGCTATGGTTGGGACGGCGCCAATGCTGCGGACCCGGCATTCCAGACTGCCGGTAACTGGGTTGGCGTGGTGTTCTGCGTACAGGCGGTAGGCTCGTTGCTCTGGGCCGCCTTCCTGCCGAAACTCGAGCACTGGTGCGGCAACAAGGGCGCTTACGCCATCTCGTTGCTGGTCGGCGCGGTGGGATTTGTCTCCGTGTTCTTTGTGACCAACGCTTATGTGCTGTGGCTCAGTTACGCCTTGATTGGTGCGGCATGGGCTGCCATGCTGGCATTGCCGTTCACCATCGTGACGAACGCCATCAAGGGTGGAAACATGGGATATTACCTCGGTCTGTTCAACTGCACGATTTGTGTTCCGCAGATTGTAGCGGCTCTCTGTGGCGGTTTACTCCTTAAATATATATGCGCACACGTGCAAGCGGGCATGCTGGTTGTCGCCGGCGTGCTCCTCGTCCTCGGTGCCGCTTCCGTCTTCCTCATCAAAGAGAAGGACGCCTGACGTCTAACGACCAACGACCAACGACTAACGACAAATAACTAAAAATATCTATTTATGAAAAACAAATCTACAATTCTAATCATGGCCTTGGCCATAATGACAGCCTTTGTGGGCTGTAGAAGGAATGAGATTGACGTTGAAGATGAACTGAAGAAACTCTCGGAAGAGACTTTCCGCAATCTTGAGTATTGCAGCCACATGGATGTGAATGGCTACAATATGAATGTCGTTCAATTCCATTTCAACCATGCAAACAATACTGTAGAGAAAAAATCCTTCTCGTTTGGAGATGGTGTTCCTGTTGTGTTTGATTCGAAAAACTATTCCTTTGTCTGGGATGATTTTACGAGTTCTATGTTAGGCAGAAAAGCACGACTCGTTGCAGATAATGATGTGTTGCATGTGATCTATCTGAATAATGTCTTTACGCTGTCAGATACTGTGAAGATGTCGGAGTTGGAGCCTCTTGCTGATGTCGCCTCTTCCATTTCTTCGAATGTAGCCAACTCGGATTGGGCTGCCTATGACCCTATCTATGTGATGCAGGACCACTGGACAATGGATACAACGTGGTATGAAACGCACCGCGAAGGAAAGAAGATTATCGTGGATACGATTACAGGTCGCTTCAAACATGCGGAAAAAATCCCGGTTGGCGTTGCTTCGCAGAAGATTGCGTATCTCCGCTTCTATGACGATGCCGCTTCTCATAGAAAGACACTGGCATGGGCGGAAGGCGAGCAGGTTAATATCGTTACGCCGGATACGACGATTCTGCCGCAGATACAGGATGCTTCAAAGAATGATACGATTATCACATTCACGATTATAGAAACACCGGCTTCTCGTAACGTTGTGGACTCTGCCAATCACTGGAGTTTCGCAAAGGTCAAGGATGGTGCGTTTGATGTGATATATAAACATACCGACGCCGGCGCAGATGAAACACTGCAAATGTCCGCTTATACGGATAGCACGTTTACGCTGGATAATGCGATTTATCATAACCTGAAAAAATAATAGAGTATGAAAAACGTTATATTCAATCTTCGCGCTCTGCTGATGTCTTGTTTCCTCGTTGTAGGACTGTCAGCATTCGCTCAAGTCATGGTACAAGGTACAGTCATTGATGCGGCAAACGGTGAGCCGATCATTGGTGCTTCTATCCTTGAGATCGGTACTACAAACGGTACTATCACCGACTGGGATGGTAATTTTGAACTCAAAGTTCAGTCGGGGGCTAAACTCGCCATCTCGTATATGGGCTATAAGACGCAGGAATTACCTGCGGCTCCGAATATGGCTGTGAGACTCGGCGAGGACTCTGAGCTTCTTGAAGAAGTCGTAGTTGTCGGTTATGGTGTTGTGAAGAAAGGTGATGCTACCGGTTCTGTGACAGCTATCAAACCCGATGAGATGAACAAAGGTCTCACAACCACGGCTCAAGATATGCTCCAAGGTAAGATTGCCGGTGTGAATGTGGTGGCGGCAGATGGTACCCCGGGTGGCGCAGGTTCTATCACCATCCGTGGTGGTGCTTCGCTGAACGCATCCAACAACCCGCTTATCGTCATCGATGGTCTGGCTATGGATGAGAATGGTATTCAGGGTGTTGCGAACCCACTCTCCATGGTGAACCCGAATGATATCGAGAGCTTTACTGTACTGAAGGACGCATCCGCAACCGCTATCTACGGTAGCCGCGCTTCGAACGGTGTCATCCTTATCACAACCAAGAAAGGTGCAAAAGGTAGCAAACCGAAAGTAAGTTATGCAGGTAACATGTCTATTGGTACGCTTACCAATCGCATGCAAGTGCTTACTGCTGACCAGCTTCGTGGATATGCAACAGCCTTGGGACACAACGAAGATAAGACGAATACATTAGGTACGGCAAGCACCGATTGGCAGGATCAGATTTACCGCACCACTATCTCCACCGACCATAACATATCTGTCATGGGTGGTGTAAAGAACAAAACAGTGGATATGCCGTATCGTGCATCAATCGGCTATACGTTGCAAAACGGTGCAATCAGGACTTCACAAATGCAGCGTGTTACCGCTTCGTTGAATCTCAGCCCGTCGTTCTTGGATAACCACCTGTTATTCAATATCAATACCAAGGGAATGTATATCTACAACCGCTATCCTGCTGGTGTTGTGGGAGCGGCTCTTTCGATGGATCCTACGATGCCCGTTAGAGGCGAGGCTGTAAACGCCAATGGGGATGTGCTCGCTCCGCAAAACGTTCTTGATAATTGGTTTGCCGGATACTACCAGCGCTTGGTTACCCCTTCGGGATATAACGATGATGCTTGGCCTTATACTACGAATGCGCAGACAACGGGTAACCCTGCCGCTTCATTGGCTCTTACTAACGACCGTGCGCATGCAGGTTCGTTCGTGGGTAATTTTGAGGCAGACTATAAGATTCACGGTTTCGAAGATCTGCATATCCATGCTAATTTCGGCGCAGACTATTCCTATGGTAAGCAGACTACTATAATATCTACCTATAGCTATAACAATCACTATTTCGGATGGAATGGCTGGAGTGATATGAGCAAGTACAACTTGCAGTTCTCGGCTTACGCACAGTACGGACACGACTGGGAAGAGGCTAATCAGCATTTTGATGTGATGGTGGGTTACGAAAACCAGTATTTCTACCGTAAAAACCAGTCCGACGGTTCCGGTTTCTATCAGCCGACGAATAATGATCCTACATTGGCAGGTCAGCCCTATAACAGATATAAATCAATATATATCACGGATAATGCGCTGCAGTCTGTCTATGGTCGTATCAATTGGAATGGTTGGGACCAGATTCTGGTTACGGCTACATTCCGTGCGGATGCATCATCTCGTTTTGCAAAGTATAACTCGAAAGGAGAGAATGCTCGTTGGGGCTTGTTCCCGTCACTGGCTATCGGATGGAAGCTTAAAGAAACCTTCCTCAAGGATAACAATGCAGTCAATGATTTGAAACTTCGTATCGGTTATGGTATCACAGGTCAGCAGAACTTGGGTGTAGACTATTATTACCTGCCGACATACACCACTGCGCAGGATCATGCGTATTACCCCGTTTTGGATGGAGGTGTTGACAATCCTCTTTACGCAGGTACGGATGCAAATGGCAATTTCGTGTATTATACCAGCCGTCCGGGCGTATATAATACGGACTTGACTTGGGAGAAAACATATACCAGCAATGTTGGTATCGACTTCGCGTTCCTTAACAACCGTATCAACGGTAATATTGACTACTATCATCGTCGCACCAAAGACCTGTTAAGTACAGTCAATGTTTCCGCCGGATCTAACTTTAAGAACCAGATGCTCGGTAACATCGGTAGCCTCTACAACCAGGGTGTTGAGTTCGCTATCAATGCTGTCATTGTTGATAGAAAGAATTTCAAGTGGGACTTCGGATACAACGTTGCTTGGAATCAGAACAAGATTACCAAATTGTTGTCTGATGATCCTGACTACTTTGTGCCGACTGGTGGTATCGGCTCGGGTACGGGAAATACAATCCAGGCGCATAAGGTTGGCGAAGCAGCTTACTCCTTCCTCGTATATGAGACGAAAACCATGGTCGATGATGATGGTGTGACGCGTCATTATTTCATTGACCGTAATAAGGATGGTCAGATCAACGATAATGATAAGTATATCTATCATAACCCCGCCGCACCTGTTACAATGGGTCTGCAAACCAAGTTCCAGTTCTATGGATTTGACTTGGGCATTACCCTCCGTGCGAATATCGGCAACTATGTCTACAATGATGTGTTGGCTGGCAACTTGCAATGGGTCGAGGCTGATAAGGTTTACCAGAACCAGAATGGTGGATATCACTCTGTCTTGACATCTGCATTTACGTGCTATTATGGAAACAACATGCGTAGCGATGATATACGCACCTATGTTTGGAATGAAACGACACAGGCCTACGAAGTGGGTGTGGATTCCAAGGGAGCATTGATTAAGAACTCGAACTGGTTCGCTTCGGATTTCTTTGTGGAGAATGCTTCTTTCTTGCGCATTGATAACATCACACTCGGATATAGCTTCAATAAACCGAAGGTACAGGGACGTGCATACGTTACCGTATCTAACCCATGTGTGTTCTCTTCCTACAAGGGGCTTGACCCGGAGGTAGGAGGTGGTATTGATAGTAACATCTATCCTCGTAGTATGACTACGGTGATGGGTATCAGCCTCCAATTCTAATAAGTAAGAGGATTAATAGAATTAAGAAAACTTAAAAATTCAATAGCATTATGAAATACACAAAAATATTCTTGGCCGCCTTGTTAGGTTTCGGAATGACAGCGTGTTCGCTTGATAGAACTCCTCTGGATCCGAATACGGACACTAAATTTGATAAAGATGCTGTGTTCGCTAAATGCTACGCTACTTTTGGCCTTACCGGACAAAAAGGTCCGGATGGTAGCGGAGATGTGGATGGTATTGACGAAGGTACATCGTCCTTCTATCGTATGTTCTGGGAACTCAATGAGTTCTGTACGGACGAGGGTTGGTGGATCTGGAACGATGTAGGATTGGCGGATATCCGTACACTGACTTGGAGTTCGAGCAATGACTTGGTTTATGGCTTGTATTCTCGTCTGAACTTCGATATCACGCTCTGCAACTCGTTCTTGGATAAGACTGCTGAATACACGGATGCAGAGACTTTGGCTCAGCGCGCAGAAGTGCGTATACTACGTGCGATTAACTTCTACTATCTATTGGATATGTTCTATCGCGTGCCTTTTACACTGACTGTCTCGCCTAACAAACCAAAGCCGACTACTCGTAAAGCATTGTTTACATGGTTGGAGACGGAATGTCTGGAATTGGCAACCGATCCTTATATTATCCAGGCTGGACAGAGAAGCAATAAATACCGTGTCGATCAGGCATGCGCTTGGTTCTTACTGATGCGTCTTTACCTCAATGCAGAGGTATATAATGAATCCTCACTCGGAGCGAAAGATGGTGAAGGAAGATACGCAGATGCTAAGCTGTATGCGAAGAAATTGATGGAGAGTTCATACCAACTCCATGGCTATGATAAAGCTGCGAAGAAAGCCGTTGACTTGGCTGCTGAGCGTACCGATGACCATGTTTACTTCTCTGCATACCAGCAGTTGTTCATGGGAGATAATGATAATAATGGAGCGCAAAACGAGGCTATCTTCTTGATATACCAGGATGCTGTCCATTGCTGGAACTGGGGTGGTTCACGCTTCCTGCTTAGCGCTGTTCGCGATGCAAACTATGTGCCCTTCGGTTCGACTGATACATGGTCTTGCTTCCGCTCATCACCTGAGTTCGTATTTTATTGGATAGACCAAACCAAAGCATCCAATATTGCGCTGAACGAGTATCAGATGCCGGTTGCTTTGGGAGACGACCGCGCTATCATGGCCTCTAAGACAACGGCTGGAAAAAAGATGTCATTGACCGGTAGCGAGCAAGCGGATTTCTATGCTTCTTGGTCTGTCCTGAAGTTTAACGGAATATACTCTACCGCTAGAACGGATACGCTGAAGGATATTCATGGTAATGATTCTATCGTAGAAGCTCCGTGGATTTGGGCTTCGCCCGTTGGAGAGCCAAAATGGCCGGATACGGATATCCCGTTGTTCCGTCTCGCAGAGGCTTATCTGACGTATGCTGAGGCTTGCTTACGCACAGGCGAGGAGACGAACGCTATAGAGGCTATTAACTGCTTGCGTCGTCGCGCTAACGCGCCTGAGATTACATCGTTGGACGATGAAGCATTATTGATTGAGTGGGCTAAGGAGTTCTACTGCGAAGGTCGTCGTCGTACCGACTTGATTCGATTTGGGCAATTTGCAGGTCCGAAGTCTACCAAGACTTGGGAAGGACATAAGGCTGGCAAGGATGCTAAATATAATGTATATCCGATTCCTGCCAAGGATGTCACTGCCAATGAGAACTTAAAAGGTATCAACGAAGAAATAGGATACTAATAATTCGTTTAACCGAATTTATTAACTAAATTTATTAACCAATTTTATTAACCAATTATGAAGTTTCGTGCTCGTCGAGTGTAAGCTCGCTTACCCAACTCGACGAAGCAGAAACTCCATGATTTAAAAATTAACAACTAAAAATTTTTAAATTATGAAGAAATTATTCGCTTTTGTAGCAGCTGCTATTGTTAGCGTTGCTATGTTCGCAAGTCGCGAAGTTGTTCCTTCGGATGCAGATTTGGCTTCGTATGTGGGAGACAAGACCTACGCGATGTGTATCTACAATGAGAGCGCATGTAATGACATCGTCCTCATTGGTACCTATGTTGGTTGGTCTACTAGCGCTGATTTGCAGGTATTCCAGGCTGTTGCAGGTTTCGAAGGCTGGTATATCGCTGCTTTTGACGATGAAACGGATCCTGCTGCAGAAGGTGGTGTACAGGCTAAGCCGGTTCAACTGGATGGTAGCGGTAACTTCAGCTGGGATTACCAACTGGGTGCAGATGCAGAGCTGATTCGTGGTACTGCTGAATTGGTGCCGGGCGCTGCCAATGAGGTAGATATCAAGAACATCGGTGCTGGCATCGTTGTAATTGATGTTAAGAGCTGGAAGAACAATCCTTGTACCGCTGTATATCATGTGTACAACTTCACATTGGTATCGCCGGATTGCAACGATGAGGACTATATCGTTCCTGCTATCTCCGGTGGTTTCAACAACTGGGCACAAGAGGCTATGACGATGAATGAGCTGAAGACCGCTGAGCGTCAGAATGCAGGTCTCCCGGGTGCTGTATTTGAATTCAGTGCAAAGGCTGCTGAGGGTTCTGAGTACAAATTCCGTTCCTCTGAGGAGTGGGGTAAAGACTGGACCAATCAACTCAAAGTGTATGATGCAGAAAACGACGAGTGGAAGGCTTTCAACGATGGTGCTAACCTCGTACTTGGTGAAGAAACCAATCTCATGTTTGACCTCGGTGATCCTGAGAAGTATTCATGGGACAACTGCGAGAAACCCTCATCTCCTGAGTACGTCGTTATATGGGTAAATGTTCCGGCAAATGCTCCTGCAGCAGGTGTTGACATCATCGGTTCATTCGATGGTTGGAGTGGTACACCTATGGAACTCCTTGAAACTGGCTGGTATTTCGCACAGCTCGAGGCTGCAGGAACCGATCAGTTCAAGTTCCGTGAAGCTGGTACATGGGAAAACGAGATCGTTTATGTTCAGAAGATTAGCGATGAAGGTACAGCTGTAGGTCTGGATAACATTACGTTCCAGGACGTATGGACAGAGAGTAGCTACAAGGGCACTCCTTGCAAGTCGATCGAACTTGACTTCAGCGATCCTGAAGTCTATGTTTGGAAAGCTTACTGGGTTGCTCCGCAAGGCATCGAGAACATCACCCTCGGTGAGAAGGCTCAGAAAGTGATGGTTGACGGTGTGATGTACATCGTTCGCGACAACAAGATGTACAACGCTCAAGGTACACAAGTTCGCTAATCCGAACAAGAACGCATCAGCCATACATGGCTGATTAAAAGAATAGCCCGGGCATCCGCTCGGGCTATTTCTTTATCCTTTCATCTTTCATCCTTCATCTTTCCATTCGGAAAGAACCTTTAGCGTTTTTCCGAATAATGAAACTGCATTGTCCTGCAAAGGCGTGCATGTGCGGTTCAACGAAAGAGTCCAAGCAGGCTGCGTCGCCATTCGCAGCAGCTACAAATCCGTCGCCTTCATAATGAATCAGGTTGTCCGCAAACGGGCAAAGGTTACCGTTCTTATCTACGACGCGAATGGTCATGTAGCAGAGTTCTTCAGGATTCTCTTTTTCGTTCGCCCAGATGACATCCAAGTGGTCGGGTTCACCGGCTGTGCGAACGCTTTCTCTCGCGGCTTCTTGACCTTCCGCATCGTATGCAACAACTGTGATTTCTCCTGCCTCATAAGGCACGTCAAACCACATCAGACGATAACGCGGCAGTAATTCAGGACGCGGCGCACTGCCCCAAACCGGCGGCGTGAACTCTCCGACCTTTGGCATCTGGCTGACATTCGCCTCTATCCTTTCGCCTTTGGCCATTAACTCCGTCTCTTCTGCGGTAGCGAAGCGCAACTTGCCGTAACTCTTACCGTTGACAAACAACTCTGCGCTCGGATAACTTGTATAGCAGAATACAGGCACTTGGTCACCCTCTTTCCAGTTCCAGTGCGGCAGTACATGCAGGGTGGCGTCTTTCTTGTTCCATTGGCTGCGATAGAGCCAGTAGCGGTCTTTGGGTAGCGAAGCCAAGTCAATGATGCCGAAATAACTGCTGTGACTCGGCCAGGCGTCCGTGTCGTACGGCGATGGCTCGCCTAAGTAGTCAAAACCCGTCCATACGAACTGACCCAAGGTCCAGTGATAGTCATCCTGCAACTGGAAATCCTGCTCAGGTAGTCCGGCCCACGGGCAGTATTCTACATCATAGCCGCTACTCTGATAGTCGTCATATATCGCGAAATCTTTCAGAATGGCGGGGATCTTATATACGCCGCGGCTGGAAACGGTAGAAGCTGTCTCGCTTCCTAAAATCATCTTCTGCGGCAGGTTTTCGTATCCTTCTATATACCGTCCCGTACGGTAGTTGAAGCCTGGCAGTTCCACCGCCGCGCCGAAACCGTTGTGGATGACGTGCATCGCTTGGTCCATTCCATTGGTAACAGGACGCGTGGGGTCCAGTTGATGGAAGAGGTCCTGCAACTTCGTCACTATCTCAATGCCGTCCGGCAGCACTTGGTTCCATACTTCGTTGCCGCTGGACCATAACATCACACACGCGTTGTTGCGGTAGTGTTTGACCATGTTTGTGATGTCTGCGCGCCACCAGTCCTTGAACTCCACGCTGTAGTCGTTTTCCGTCTTGCCCCAGTTCCATACGTCAAAAGGTTCGAGCATCATCATCATACCCATCTCGTCGCATAATTCCACTAACTCCGGTGCCGGCATGTTATGGCTGGTACGGATGGCGTCGCAGCCCATGTCCTTGAGCATCGCTATCTGGTGTCGCAAGGCGTCTTTGTGAATAGCCGCGCCCAACGGACCCAGGTCATGGTGATTACAAACACCTTTGAACTTACGCGTCTCGCCGTTTAATTGAAAACCATGCTCCGGCGTATAAGAGATGCTGCGAATGCCGAAACGTGTCTCTACTTCATCGATTATTTCTGATGGCTGACTGCTGACGGCTGACGGCTTATATACTCGTGTACGCGCAGTATATAAATACGGCGTCTCGGGACTCCATAACTGCGGATTCCGCACTTCGGCTACACTCTGCTGTCCTTCTGCCGTAGCGACCACTTTCCCCTTATACAGTATATCCGTCTGAATACGAAGTCCTTCATTCGTTAACTCGTTCATTCGTTCACTCGTTAACTCTTCTACACCGTTCTGCAATTCTACTTCGATGGTTATTTGCGCGAACTCCTTGCTCACTTTGGGTGTACGAATCAGCACACCGAAGGTCGGGATGTGGATAGGATGAGTCTCTACCAGATGCACGTTGCGGTACAGGCCTGCACCCGGATACCATCGGCTCTGTTGCGGTTTGTTCTCTAAGAACACATCGATATCGACGCTGTCACCTGTTATCAGTTGCGGCAATATATAGCAATCGAAGGTGTTGTAGCCGTACGGCCAATAGACCATCTCTTCTCCGTTAACATATACATCGGCGTGACTCATGGCACCGTCGAAGACGAGAGTGTAGAATTTATCCTTGTTCACTGCTACGCGCGTTTTGTAATGTCCTTTGCCCATCCAGGGCAGACCTCCGCTACGTCCGGTCTTCCATGTCGGCTCTTTCTCGCCGTTCTGTACAACGATAACTTCTTGCAGGTCGTTCGCTCTGTCGAAGGGACCGCTGATGGCCCAGTCGTGCGGGATAGTGACGTCTTGCCAGGTGGGATTGTCCGTGGTATCAAGGGTGAACTGCCAGTGCCGGAGCAGGGTGTCCGTGCGTACAGGCTGCTTGGGCGAGCAAGCGCATAACAGCAGACTGCCCGTCAATAGGGTGTAGATGTATTTTTTCATAAGAAGCGGTATTCGGTTGTTTCGTCAAGTTTGTCGTTCGGCCGTAGGATGATATTCGGGAAGTCGGCATGGTTGATGCCGTCCGGCCAGTTCTGCGCTTCCAGACAAACAGCATGCTGCTCGTCATACATCGCCCCGCTTTTGCCTTCATGGCGCTCGATATAGTTGCCGGTATAGACTTGCAGACCCTTCATGGTGGTCCAGCACTCCATTGTTCGTCCGTCGGCTTCCAAGGTCGCGGCGTGACGCAGTTCTTTCGGTGCGTCGGCGCCGCAAAGGCACCAGTTGTTGTCGATGCCTCTGCCGGGGGCGAAGAAACTGTCGTGAATGCGGTCTCCGATACGAACAGGCTGACGGAAGTCCATCGGAGTACCCTCTACAGGGAGAATCGCACCGGTAGGGCAGGCTGTCTCATCGAAAGGTGTATAACGGTCTGCGAAGACCTGCAGCACATGGTCATCGACCCGCCCGCTCCCTTCGCCGGCAAGGTTGAAATAGGAGTGATTGGTCATCGCTACGATGGTCGGCTGGTCGGTCTTTGCCTCGTAATGGATGCGCAGTGTGTTGTCTTTGGTGGCGGTGTAAGTGACCCACACGTCCAAGTTGCCCGGATAGTTCTCTTCGCCATCCTTCGCGCGGTAGTGGAGTGTAATCTCGTAGGCACTCTGCGCTACAACTTCCCACATCTTCGCATTGAAGCCCTCCACGCCGCCGTGCAGGCTGTTTGTCCCGTTGTTGACGGGCAGTTGGAATGATTGACCGTCCAACGTGAAACGGCCGTTCTTGATGCGGTTGGCCACACGTCCGCAAATAGCATTGAAATAGCACTCCTGGGTGCGCCATTCTTCAGCGGTCTTGAAGCCGAGGACGACATCTTTGACCTCGCCTTTGCGGTTCGCTACCAGCAGTCTGGTAATTTTAGCTCCGAGATTGGAGACTTCCACCTTCAGTCCGCCGGAACTCTTTATTGTATAGAAATGAATAGGTTTCATAAGAATTCAATTGACTAAATCGTAAATAAATCGTACATCGTCAATCGTCAAATCGTCAATTTGGAGACGCCGTCTCCAATCTCTGCTACGTAGAAATCTGCCTTCAGACCTGTCTTCTCTTCGTACTCTTTGCCGACGAATGCTTTGAAGGTCTCGATAGCCTCGTCGCGAACCAGACTGACGGTGCATCCTCCGAAGCCTCCGCCTGTCATTCGGCTGCCGAGTACACCTTCTACCTGCCATGCGGCTTCCGCGAGGCTGTCTAATTCCTTGCCTGTCACTTCGTAGTCATCGCGTAGCGAGATGTGACTGGCTGTCATCAGTTCGCCGAAAAGTTCTATCTTGCCTTGCTTGAGTGCCTCTACGGCTTCGGCTGTACGGGCTACTTCGCCTACCACGTGACGCGCACGCTTCTTGGCGATAGGGTCGGTGATGGCGTCTTGTACCTGCTCCCAGTCCTCCGGCGTCAGTTCCGCGAGGAACTTGATGGGTTTCACTTTGCTGATTTGCTCTACGGCCGTCTTGCACTGACGCACACGGTCATTGTAGGCGCCGCTGTCGAGATGGTGAGGGCTGTGGGTATTGGAGATGACCACTTTGATGCCGTTGAGTTTCACCGGTACGTGCTCGAACTCGAGTGTGTCGCAGTTGAGATAGATGGCATGGTCTTTCTTGCCCTGCGCACTGGCGAACTGGTCCATCACGCCGCACATCACACCGGCATACTCGTGTTCGCATGCCTGACCGATAAGCGCCAACTCCGTCCGGTACGCTTTCTCATCTCCCTTCCCTTCAGGTATGGGTTGGGGGTAGGCTCCCATCAGTTCCGTAAACGCTCTCGCGGTTACCACTTCCATTGCCGCACTGCTGCTTAGACCGGCGCCGGCAGGTACGTTGCCGTAATAGAGCAGGTCGTAGCCGCTCTCCAACTTCGCATCTGGATGACGGCGTGCGATGATGTCGATGCAGCCCAAGGCATAGTTGCACCATGCTCTGTCCGGCTGAGGGCTGATAGCTGATAGCTGAATGCTATACGTCTGCGGCATATTCAGCGAACGGAAACGCAACACACGGTCGTTATTCTTCGCTACCAGCAGCCACGCGCCGAAACTCAAAGCGCATGGAAAGACGCATCCGCCGTTGTAGTCAGTATGCTCGCCGATTAGGTTCACGCGCCCGGGGGCAAAATACATCTTTTCCGCCTTGCGGCCGTAGGCTTTTTCAAAAGCCTGATTCATTTCAGAAGTAGTCATAAGGATGAATTTTTAGGTTGAATTTGGCGCAAAGATACAAAAAAATATCGGCATACACAACAAAAATGCATATTTTTTAAAGAAAAAATTACAAAACTATTGCATCTTTCGTAAAAAAGTAGTAACTTTGCAGCAAAATTACAAACAATCTAAATTCCGAAGCCATGAATGAGTTGGAAATCTTGCTTTATTCACTGCTGTTTATCCTTATCGGTTTAATGCTCGTGTCGTTCTTTTTGGTATGGCAATGGTTCGATGCGCGTGACCGTCTGAAGGTAGTTCGTGAGATTACGCGTGACGAGACCGTCCGTGCTATCCGTCACAGCCATAACAAGTGTCGTATATTGCTGTATGTCCTGTTGTTCTTGGCTTTGGCATTTATCACCATCCCGTTTGCGCTTGGCGAGTATTATAGTATGCTGGCGTATCCGGGCGTAGTTATTGTGGCTGACCTGCTGATTCTCTTTGGTCTGCGTGCGCGTAAGAAGATGTATCTGAACGCGATGGATGATTTCATCAATGAGAATGAGGAGCACGTGCGTGAGGCCATCGCGGAGCGTAATCGTATGCGCGAGGAGTGGCAGCGTCAGGCTCCGGAGCTTAACCCGCAGGCTGTGGCGTTGATTAAGGAGACGCTGGGGGACAATTATGACGTTTGGTACAAGCATGACATCCTTATCGGGCGTGATGTGCTGGCGAATATGGAGGAAGGTCTGCTGTTTGCGCAGGGCGTAGTAGTTCCGTTTAAGGAAATCATGGAGGTGCGCATGGGGCGTAAGGACCTCAAACTCGTGACCAGCAATAGTATGCATCCGTTCATCACTATTGACTTCGGCGCACTGCCCATCAATCCGGAGACAGGAAATAAATACATGGATGAGATTGCTGAGAAGTTGCAGCATGTTATGCCGTGATGTCTTCAGAAGAGAGGGTTAATACCATCACGCATCTTATTGCCTTAGTGGCTACGCTTGTAATAGCGTGGCCGCTTTTGCGTTTGGCGGCTTTCTCTCAACGCTCAACTTTTAACTATCAACTGTTAGGAACTGCATTGTTCCTGCTTGGCATGTTTCTCATGTACGGTTCTTCTACGCTCTATCATGCTGTCACTGCGCCGGCGCACAAGCGGCGTCTGCGGGTGTTTGACCATATATCGATATACATCATGATAGCCGGTTCGTATTCGCCGGTATGCCTCATGGTCATCGGCGGATGGATAGGGTGGACACTCTTCGGCTTTTTATGGGGATGTGTGCTGGCGGGTGTGATAGGCAAAGTGATTGCTTTGGGGCGTTTCCCGCGTCTGTCGCTGGCGCTGTACCTGATGATGGGATGGGTGGCGCTGCTGGTCTTAGTGCCCATGTGGCGGAATATGAGCCATGAGGCTTTCTGGTGCATCATAGCGGAAGGTGTGTTCTACACCCTCGGTTCATATTTCTTTAACCATGATGAGCAGCATGCCTATTACCACGCCGTTTGGCATGTGTTCATCATCTTGGGGGCCGCTGCGCATACAGTTGCGCTGTGGCTTGTTCTGGCGGCCTGAAAAATTTCTTGAAGTTTAGCGAAGAATCTTAAACGCTGCGCCGGTATTCGTCGTGACGATATAAGCGCCGTGCGGCAGGTCCATGCAATAGATATCCTCTTTCGTTGCGGCTACCTTACGGCCGTAGATGTCGTAGATGTTCACCCATTCGCCGACGCTATAGACATTCTCGATGGCTTCGGAGTTGATGAAATGCACACTGACGCTGTATTCGCGGCGGTTGATGTAGTCGCTGACTACGAAGGACACAGGTACGGAGTCGCTTCGTGACAAGTCCACCGGTCCTTGAGGCGTGCAGTGGGTATATCCGTCAGCAACGGTAATCTCTGGTGTCACTGCTTTCGGATTAATCTCGGGGAAGAGCGCGAGGTCTATCTCCATCTTGATTGCGTCGTCTTCGATGATACCTACAATGCCGTTGATGGAGAAACTCGTCATTTGCAGTTGCGGACGAACCACACTCTCGGCACTGCTGAGCAGATATTCGATGACGGCATCCACCAGTTTCTTGCCTTCATTGGTCAGCAGATGACTGCTGCTCAGCGCGATAGGCATGCAGATATATTTGGCTCCGCCGCGCATGCTTGCCGGCACTTCGTGCAGGAAGGTCTGCGGCTCTCCGTCACCTTCGTAGTCATCTATGTCACGGGTGAGCGACGTTGCCAGACAGTGCGTACCGGGCAGGTTCACGTCAATAGGCATCAAGCCCTTCTCATTGATGCTCTCGAGTACTTGAATACGGTCGCCTTTCTTCTTGCCCAACGCTTTGAAGATAGCATGGTCGTCGCGCTCTACGGTGATGAATCGGCCGTTCGGACTAAGGCTGCCGCTGTTCGGCTGACCCCAATCCAGACGGTTCGGTGTATAGGAGAACGCCTTCATGTTCAGCAGCGGGATATAGGCATATCCGCGGGTCAGCGCCAGCACCTCGGCGTTGTCCGCATCCGCATCCTCTGACATCAGCACCCACTCATATTGCGCGTACTCGTCACGCGGAGGAAGTGTGGCTTGGTCTGTGGCTTTGCGGGCCTCGATGGTCTTACCCTGAGCAAGCAGATATTGGTATACACCGTCTTTGCCCGGCGTGCCGTCATGCTTGTAGATATAGAGAATAGGGCGCTCAGCGAACGCCGTCAGTGACGCGGCGAGAAAACCCATTATAAAGGCACTTTTCAAAAAAATAGCTCTCATATACTTATTAATCGATAACAAATCGACCGCAAAAGTACTACTTTTTTTCGAAATATGCAAATTTATTTGCACATATGAGAAATTTTTTGTAATTTTGTGCCCGAATTTTGATAACAAACAATTTTGTATAGTATGAAAAATATAATTAATCGTGCCCTTGTGGCTAAGAAAAAATCTATTTTATCTTTGTCGCTGTGCTTGTTCGCAGCGCTTTCGCTTTGTGCACAGGAAGTGGATAAGGCGAAGGTAATCACTAATGCCGATGCCGCTGCGAAGGCTGGTGCGGACCTTAAGAAGTTGGAGCAGGGGGAGAAAGCCTGGAAATTCGATGGTACGGTGGGCCTTAATGCTGCCGCCACAGGGCTTGTCAACTGGACTGCAGGAGGTAAGAATAATGTCAACGGTATTGCTTTTGCTAAGCTCCACCTCCTCTATCATAAGAATAGTATTGCGTGGGAGACCAATTTCGACACCGATTTCGGATTGACTTGGATTCAGCAGAAAGAGGATCCTTTCCAGAAGTCCAGCGATAATATCAAGCTTGCTACGAAATTCGGATGGGAGTTCAAGCCCGATTGGTATCTGACGGTGCTCGGTTCGTTCCAGAGTCAGTATGCGTTAGGGCGTGAGTATATCGACGGTTATAATCCTATCACTTCCAAATGGCTCGCTCCTTCTTATACGGACATCTCTGTCGGTATTGACTACAAGCACAGCGTAAACGGAGCGGACTTTTCGGTTTATCTGTCGCCAATTGCGGGACGTATCACGACTGCTTATACCGGTAATACGTGGAATGAACGCTATACCAAAGAAATGTTTTTGGCTGGTAATACCGAGCAGACGGAAGCAGATTGGACACCGGAGGTGTACCAGCAGTTGATGAATGAGCACCAGGATTTGCGCAGTATCCTTCAGAATTTGTACGGCACTTATACCTACGATCAAGGCGGAAACAAACAATACCATAACGCCCGTGCGGAGTTTGGTTTGAGTTTCAAGGGCGCTATCGCATATACCTATAAGGATTTCAAACTCAGCACCACACTCGCGCTCTTTACTCCCTACCAAGGCAAAGGTTTCAATGTGAAGGAGGCATGGATTGCAGCAGATCCGACACGTACGGAGGCAGATTGGGATGCGCGGCCCCAGGAAGACCGTTATTTCGAGTGGTCGAACAATAACCGTCATTTCGGTATGTTCGATGTCGACTGGGATGTAGCGCTGAGCTATCAGTTCCTCAAGTGCCTGCAAGTGACGCTCCAGACCAGCCTCAAGTACTACCCCGGTACGCTGATTGAAGCGGTAGAAGCAGGAGGCAGTAACCCGATGTATAAAGAACGCGTACAGTTCAAAGGTATCATCGGTATAGGCGTAGGTTACAGTTTCTAACCATGCAGGCTCTCGACGACTTATCGCAAAATGTGCAAATCCTTCTGAAGCGCTACGCGGCACTTCAGGATGAGAATGCACGTCTGCGTGAGGACGCCGAGAAGCAGCGGCAGGAACTGATTCGTACGCATAGCGAACTGCTTGAACTGCAACAGAAGAACCGCCGCTTGGCGACGGCGAATGCACTCACTTCGGCGGAAGGAGCAGAAGAGGCCACCAAACGTATCAACGCCCTCATCGCCCAAGTCGATAGAGCCATTGCCGCACTGAAAAAGTAATTCTTAATTTTGAATTTTTAATTTTGAATTGATTTCTGACAAGCAGCATATTAACCTTCGTCTTGATGCCCACTCGGTGGGGCTGGATATACCCCGTGAGCAGGAACCTAACTATCGTGCAGCGGCGGAGTTGCTCAATAAACGCTATCAGTATTATCTCAAGCTGCGGCCGAATGCATCGGCGGAGCAGTTATGGATGTACACCGCCCTCGAGGTGGCTGTCTCTCTCCAGTCCGACGCACGCGAGAAGAGTATCGCACCCGTCGAGAAAGCACTCAAGGAATTGAACAAAGAGATTTTGGAAACATTAAAACAATAAATCATTAAAACATTTAAGCAATGATCTTAGCAATTATTTGTGCAGTAGTCGGTCTCATTGTAGGAGCCGGAATCTACTACCTCATCGCTCGTTTCATTGGCGCCGGCATCATCAAAAAGGCGACCGAAGAAGCGGAAGTGGTGAAGAAGAACAAGATTGTTGAGGCTAAAGAGAAATTCATCGCCCTGAAGTTAGAGCACGACAATGCCGTGCGCGAACAGGACAGACGCATACAGCAACAAGAGCAACGCTTGCAGCAACGCGAGCAGCAACTCAACCAGCGTCAGGGAGATGTTCAGCGCAGCCTTAACGAAGTGAATCAGAAACTGCAGACGGTAGAGCAACGCCAACAGGCGCTGGACTATAAGCAGCAGGAAGTGGAAAAACTCCATCTGCAGGCCGAGAAGCAACTTGAACAACTGAGCGGAATGTCCGCAGAGGAAGCGAAAAAACAGCTCGTCGAGGCCCTCAAAGATGAAGCGAAGACAGCGGCGATGTCTTATGTCAACGAAATCATGGATAACGCCCGTCTGGAGGCCAATAAAGAGGCGAAGAAAATCATCATCCAGACCATCCAGCGTGTGGCTTCGGAGACCGCTGCCGAGAACACCGTTTCGGTCTTCCATATAGAGAATGACGAAGTCAAGGGACGTATCATCGGTCGCGAAGGACGTAACATCCGTGCTCTCGAAGCTGCCACAGGCGTGGAGATAGTAGTGGACGACACACCCGAAGCAATCACCCTCTCTGCCTTCGATCCAGTCCGTCGTGAGATTGCGCGTCTCAGCCTGCACCAACTCGTGCAGGACGGACGTATCCACCCCGCGCGTATCGAAGAGGTCGTAGCGAAAGTGACCAAGCAGGTGGAGGAAGAAATCATCGAGATAGGTAAGCGTACCACCATCGACCTCGGCGTGCATGGTCTGCACCCCGAACTGGTACGTCTGGTCGGTAAGATGAAATACCGCTCTTCGTACGGTCAGAACCTGCTCCAGCACAGCCGCGAGACCGCGAACCTCTGTGCCGCGATGGCGGGTGAGTTAGGACTGAATGTCAAGGCGGCCCGTCGCGCCGGTCTGCTCCACGATATAGGTAAAGTGGCGGACGAAGATGTCGAACTGCCGCACGCAGAACTCGGTATGAAACTGTGCGAGAAATACGGCGAGAAACCCGATATCTGCAATGCCGTAGGTGCACACCATGACGAGTGCGAGATGACGACGCTCATCGCGCCTATCGTGCAAGCCTGTGATGCTATCTCCGGTGCCCGTCCGGGTGCCCGTCGCGAGATTGTGGAGAGCTATGTGAAGCGTCTCAATGACCTCGAGAACATGGCGATGAGCTTCCCGGGAGTGGTCAAGACCTACGCCCTGCAAGCCGGTCGCGAACTGCGCGTCATCGTAGGCGCGGATAAGATTTCCGACAAGGATACCGAACTCCTCTCGTTTGACCTCGCCAAGCGTATTCAGGACGAGATGACCTATCCCGGACAGGTGAAAGTCACCGTCATCCGTGAAGTGCGCGCCGTGAACGTCGCCAAATAAAAATCATAAATTTGAAATTTGAAACCATAAATACAAAGGACTTCCGCCTATAGGTAGAAGTCCTTTGTTAGTTCCTGATAGGCGGCTGAACGGCCGCCTATTTCGTCTTCAAGGACGAGCACGTCTTCGAGAATTTTGAATTGTGCATTGTGAATTGTGCATTTCTCAAACGCCATCAGCGTTCGTTTTGCCGGCTTTCCTTCCTTTGAATATACGCGCGTGACGCGCACTAACGACAGCTTCTCTGCGGCGGCCAGTCCCCGCACTTCCGTCTCTGCCTCCGCCGGCAAAATCAGAGCGAGTTGACCATTCATGGTCAATAAGCGTGCGCTGTGATGTATCAAGTCCGCATAACTGAGTGTGTCCGTGTGCCGCGCGGTCGAACGACCCGCATCAGGGTTCTTCAAGCTGTTCTGAAAATAGGGCGGGTTAGAAACAATCAAATCATACGGTCCGCCTTGCCAGTCCTGCAACCGCGATAGGAACGCATTCACGCCGTTTTCCTTCGCTTGCTCAACGGCCGCTTCGTCAATATCTATCCCCTCCACTTCTGCCTCCGGGCAGCGTTGCATCAGCATCCGTGCAATCAGTCCCGAGCCTGTGCCGACATCCAGAATACGGCGAATAGGCGAATGGCTAAAGGCTAATGGCCAACAGCCAATTAACACACCGTCCGTGCCCACTTTCATGGCGCACTTGTTGTCTTCGATATAGAATTGCTTGAATCGAAAGGACACAAATTCTTAATTTTTAATTCTTAATTCTGCGTGATGTTCGTGCCCACAACTGCAGCCTTCTTGTGCTTCTATCACGCAATGAATGGCGAGATACACGCCTAAAACAAGGAACAGCACCGCGCATATATGCCGGAACCATTTCTCAAAACTCTGCATCTTCTGCGTGAGATTGCCGATGCTGACTGCGCTGTAACTTACCAGCCATGCTATCAGCATAATCGGCAGACCCGTTCCTAAACCGAACACCACCGGCATCAGCCAGTTCCAACTGCTCGGCAAGGTCAGCGTGATATCTATCATCGTCAGGAAATAGACGAGGCGGTGCGGACAGAACGCGATGGCGAAGAAGATTCCGAGGATGAACGACCATAACCAGCTCTCCTTGCTGTCTGTCTCTTTGAGCCATTTACTGATGCCGTGGTCGTGTTCGTGGTGATGATGACCGCTGAAAAGCAGTACTACACCGCACACTAACATGAAACCAGCCAATATCGGTTCGCCCCAATGACTGAGCACGTGTTGGATGCCTTCCGTCTGCGCACCCATCAGGAACGGGATGCTGAGCAGCACATACGTGGCTAACTTACCCAAAACGAACATCAACCCGTTCGTCAAAACGAGTCGTTTGTTGTTGATTTCTTTGTCGATATAACCGATGGCTGTGATACTGGTCATCAGCGTACACGGGTCTAAAATCGTCAGCAACCCTAATAATAAAGCCGTAAAAATCTGTACCATGATAATGCGTCTGTAGCAAAACGGCTGCAAAATTACTACTTTTTTCCGACTCATGCAAATTATTCGCTAAAAAATGCAGAAATTGCCAAAAATGAATGATTTATTTGCGTATGTGAAAATTTTTCTGTAATTTTGCGGCGCAAAATCGAAACGAAATACAATTATGGAAGCCGCAACAAGAACATTACAAGTGACATTGCCTATCGCAGACGCACCGTTTTTGCGCCGCCTTTCCGGTAATATGGGCTGGAAAATACAGTCAAGGCGCGTGACTCGCGATTACTATGAGAGTCCTGCTTTCTACCGAGATTTGGAAGTTGCAGAGCGTGATATAAAGGCAGGAAAAGGGAAGCGCGTAGATAGTAAGGAAGCTTTAGACGCAATGTTCGCATGAGTTATAGTTTAATCTTTGCTCCTCGTGCCTTAGAGGACTTTGAGAAAATCAAGAAATCGGGTGATCAGGCTCGATTGAAAAAACTGCGTACTATATTAGAGGAATTACGTGAACATCCTCTTACGGGAATTGGCAATCCGGAGCGATTGAGACATAAAGCGAATACCTATTCTCGCCGCTTGTCTGGCAAAGACCGAATAATATACTCCATTCACGATGATGTAGTAGAAGTCAATATTTTACAAATGCTTGGCCACTACGACGATAAATAGCCTCCTCCGCAGGGTTAATAGCGGCCGTCGCTTACCGACGAAAAACAGAAGGACATATTGATTATTCGCGTTTGCGATTTATTTAACATTTCGAAATGTGAGAAGTTTTAGAGATGCTATAGTAAATAAGTGCGCAAGCGTCCACTATATGTGGGCGTTACTTATTTATAGCATGGGCTTTTCTCACAGCCTCGAAATGGATAAGGGACGCCCATTTTTGTTTAACTCAAATAAAATCAAATCATGTTAGATTTTCTTTACTCCGAATCGGCATTTATTGCTGTCCTTATTATCGTTTTATGGATATTTATTCTGTGCGTACTCGCTCTTATACCCGCATCTATGGCGGAACACCGAGGACGTAGTTATTGGGGATGGTTCTTTTTCTCTGTGCTATTTAGTTGTTTTCTAGGCATTCTGTTTGTAGCTGCGCTCGGAGAAACGGATGAACATCGAAAGAAACGTATTATTGAGGAAGAAATGTGGCGCAGAGGAATTGGGGTAAACAAAGAAGCTTCTTCTGCCAGTAGTCGCTTTGCAAGCAGAGCTTCAAACGGATATTAATTAATGTTTAATTTTATTGCTTTATGGAAATAGCAGGAGTACTTTTTTTCATCGCAACAGTCGTATTAACATTTGTAACGGCAAGCGTGGCACGTAAGCGAGGACGTAGCGGAATAGGCTGGTTCCTGTTGGCTTGTGTAATTAGTCCTTACATTTCTTTGATTGTATTGGCTTGTATAGGAGAAACAGACGAAAAGAAAAGAGACAGAATTTATGAAGAAGAACTTATAAGAAAGTCGATAAGACAATCCGATTCTTATAGCAGAAACGAGGAAACCTCTATTGCTAAAACTTCTCAGCCAAAGGACGGAAAAACAATCAACGACTTATACAAGAGGTAAAAGAATAAACGCAAACCGCTCATCAGTATTCAGCTCGCTTAACGGTGGGCTGATTTTTTCAAAATAGCACATTATTGTTTACCGTTGCATAGGGATTGCCTCCGAGATTACTCTAAGACGACCCAGTATTGCCTCCGATAACCTATTTGTAATATACTGAAAAATGAGTGAGTTACAAATAGTAGAAAGGCGAGAGGCGAGAGGCGAGGGGTGATAGGAACCCGCATATAATTAAAGATTTAAAATCACGGGATATATACGTAGTATATATAATGTGCACCATGATACGTTCCGAGTCTGAGGCGAGGGCGAGACGACTCAGGAATTACACTTAAGCGGCATAATGGAACATTATTCGCGTCAAACAATTGTCAAACCATTTCAAACAATTGTCAACAACTACTCATTCTCGGTCCGTTCTCGGTCCGTTTTCGGTCCAACTTCGGTAGATAAACATAAAAATTATACAAACTCTTGCGTATGTCAAAAATTTGTTGTATCTTTGCAGCCGTTTTTAACGGCTAGCAAACAAATACACAAATACTATGGAATTTAAGTATGCACCGATGTTTCAACTGGGAAAGGATGAAACAGAGTATTATCTGCTGACCAAAGACCATGTGTCGGTCGGCGAGTTCGAGGGCCACGAAATCTTGAAAATCGAGCCGGAGGCGTTGACGCTCATGGCGCAACAGGCTTTTCATGACGTCAGTTTCATGCTACGCCGTTCGCACAACGAGCAGGTGGCGAAAATACTGCGCGACCCGCAGGCGTCGGCGAACGACAAATACGTTGCACTGACCTTCCTGCGCAATGCCGAAGTGGCTTGCAAGGGTCAGTTGCCGCTCTGTCAGGACACCGGTACCGCCATCATTCATGGCGAGAAAGGTCAGGAAGTGTGGACGGGTTTCTGCGACGAAGAGGCGCTGAGCAAGGGCGTGTTCAACACCTACACGCAGTGTAACCTGCGTTATTCGCAGAATGCGCCGCTGAACATGTACGACGAGGTGAACACAAAGTGTAACCTGCCGGCGCAGATAGACCTCGAGGCGACCGAAGGCGCGGAATACCGTTTCCTCTGCGTCACCAAAGGTGGCGGTTCGGCGAACAAGACCTACCTCTACCAAGAAACCAAGGCGCGTATCCAGAACCCGGGTACACTGATTCCTTTCCTCGTGGAGAAGATGAAATCGCTCGGTACAGCCGCTTGTCCGCCGTATCACATCGCCATCGTCATCGGTGGCACCTCGGCGGAGAAGAACCTGCTGACGGTCAAGTTGGCGAGCACCCATTACTACGACAGTCTGCCCACTTCGGGCGACGAGACGGGTCGTGCTTTCCGCGACATCGAGTTGGAGAAGCAGTTGCTGCAAGAGGCGTACAAGATTGGTCTCGGCGCGCAGTTCGGCGGTAAGTACATGGCGCATGACGTGCGCGTCGTTCGTCTGCCGCGTCACGGCGCTTCGTGCCCCATCGGCCTCGGTGTGTCGTGCTCTGCCGACCGGAATATCAAGTGCAAAATCAACAAGGACGGTATATGGATTGAGAAACTGGACAACAACCCGGCATCGCTCATTCCGGCGGAACTCCGTCAGGCGGGCGAAGGCGATGCGGTACGTATCGACCTCAACCAGCCGATGGCGGATGTCTGCAAGATTCTCACCAAATATCCGATTGGCACGCGCCTCTCGCTCAACGGCACGATTATTGTCGGCCGCGACATAGCGCACGCGAAAATCAAAGCGCGTCTCGATGCCGGCGAACCGATGCCTGAGTACCTCAAGAACCATCCTATCTACTATGCCGGTCCGGCAAAGACGCCGGCGGGCATGGCGTGTGGCTCGATGGGCCCGACTACTGCCGGCCGCATGGACCCGTACGTGGATGAGTTCCAGGACCACGGAGGCTCGCTTGTCATGCTTGCCAAGGGCAACCGTTCCATTGATGTCACCAATGCTTGTAAGAAACACGGTGGCTTCTACCTCGGTTCTATCGGCGGTCCGGCGGCTATCCTCGCGCAGAACAACATCAAGTCCATCGAGTGCGTCGAGTATCCGGAACTGGGAATGGAGGCGATTTGGAAAATCGAAGTGGAGAACTTCCCCGCTTTCATTCTGGTGGACGATAAAGGTAATGATTTCTTTAAGCAACTCAAGCCCTGCGAGGGTTGCACGATTTTAAACTGAAAACAGAAGGCTGATGTCTGATAAGAGACATAAATACCGCTTGGCGATGTTGGATGATGTCACGTTGCGTGAACTCTTCCATGTTCGTGTCAGTTGGCTGGGTGCCGTCAGTTTCATCACCGTCACGCTGTTGGCGCTGCTTGTCTTGCTGTCGATACTCATCGTCTCTACGCCTATCAGGAATATTCTTCCGGGCTATAGCGAGAGTCTCCGTCAGCAGATTATCCAGGAGTCTGCACGTGTCGATAGCCTGCAGACCAGCCTGGCGGTCCAGCGCCGTTATCTGGATGTTATCAAGCAACTCACGGCGGGAGATATCCGCTCGGATAGCGTGCAGAGCCTCGACTCGCTGGAGCGCGTAGAGCGGGTCCATATAGCCGAGCAGCGTAACGCGGTTACGGACGCTTTCATTGAGCAGTACGAGCAGAAGGAACGCGACCGGCTCTTGCTTTTTGACAACCCCGCCACGCGCAGCGTCCAGCAGTTCTACCGGCCTGTCCGCGGTGGTATCATGCTCTCCGCAAGACCCGATATCCGCCAGTACGCGACGTTCATCCGCACGACGAAAAACGAGAATGTCCTGGCTATCATGCGCGGAAATATCGTGCTTGTGCAGCGCGCCGAAGATAACACTTTCACCATCGTGCTCCAGCATGCGCCTTATGTAGTGGTCTATCGCCGCGTGACGAAAGCCCTGAAAGGCGCCGGCGCACCCGTCGAGGCGGGAGAAGTCATCGGTCTGATGAACGGAGGCAAGGAACTGGAACTGGAGATTTGGAATGCAGGACAGTTCGTCAATCCCGAAGAAGTGATAGTATGGTAAAGCAACTCTGCATATTAGGTTCCACCGGTTCTATCGGAACGCAGACGCTTGATGTCGTTCGCGCGCACCCGGACCGCTACGCGGTTTACGCCCTCTGTGCGCATCGCAGCATTGACTTGCTCGTCGAGCAGGCGATGGAGTTCAAACCCGAAGTGGTGTGTATCGCCGATGAGAGTCTGTTTGAACCGCTCAAATCTCGCCTCTCGTCTCTCGCCTGCAAAATATGGGCGGGTGCGGACGCGATAGCCGAAGTGGTGACGATGCCTTCGATAGATGTCGTCGTGGCGGCAATGGTCGGCTACGCGGGCCTCAGACCTACCATCGAGGCCATCAAGGCGGGAAAAATCATCGCCTTGGCGAACAAGGAGACACTGGTCGTCGCGGGCGAGATTATATGTGAACTGGCGGCTCAGCATCACACGCCGATACTGCCCGTGGACAGCGAACACAGCGCTATCTTCCAGTCCCTTGTGGGCGAGGAACGCAACGAGATAGAGAAAATACTTTTGACGGCAAGCGGCGGACCTTTCCGCACCTTCTCCCTGGAGCAGATGAAGACGGTCACAGCCGCCGACGCACTCAGGCACCCGAACTGGGAAATGGGTGCGAAGATAACAATCGACTCCGCCTCGATGATGAATAAGGGATTTGAAGTCATCGAAGCCAAATGGCTTTTCGGTGTGCCGGTGGAGAAGATACAGGTGTTGGTGCATCCGCAGTCCATCGTCCATTCGGCGGTGCAGTTTGCCGACGGCGCCATCAAAGCGCAACTCGGTGCGCCTGACATGCGCCTGCCTATCCAGTATGCCCTCTCGTTCCCGGAGCGCTTGGAGAGTGACTTCCCCCGTGCGGACCTCTTCGCGCTGAAGGACCTCACGTTTGAGCAACCTGACCTGCAGCGCTTCCCGAACTTGGGACTGGCGTACGAAGCCATGCACCGCGGCGGAAACATCCCCTGCGTGCTCAATGCGGCCAACGAAGTGGTCAATCTCGCCTTCCGCGAAGGACGCTGCGGCTTCCTCCGGATGAGTGACATCATCGCCGAGACAATGGCCAAGGCGGACTTCATCGCCAAACCTACCTACGAGGATTATGTCGCTACTGATGCCGCTGCCCGCCGCCTCGCCGAAGCGCAACTCTAACGACTAATGACTAACGACCAACGACTAACGACAAACGACCAACGACAAACAAATGATTCAAGCAATACAATTAATATTAGCCCTTAGTTTTCTGGTCCTGATACACGAGTTGGGACACTTCACCTTCGCGCGCATCTTCGGTGTGCGGGTGGAGAAATTCTATATGTTCTTCAACCCATGGAGAAGTATCATGCGCCTCAAGAAATTCGATGGTAGATGGCATGTGAAATTCTTTGCCAAGAATGAAGACGAAGAGTGGGAGAAACATCCGGAGAACACGGAGTGGGGTATCGGCTGGTTGCCTTTCGGCGGCTACTGCGCCATCGCAGGAATGGTCGATGAGACGCATAAGACAGAAGACCTTGCCGCTGAACCGCAGGACTGGGAGTTCCGTTCCAAACCCGCATGGCAGCGTCTGCTCATCATCCTCGGAGGTATCCTCGTCAACTTCATCGGAGCGCTGGTCATCTTCGCAATGCTCTTTTGGCATTGGGGGCAGGACACGCTGCCGATGCGCAACGTCACCACCGGTTTCTATTATTCCGAAGTGTTGCGCGGCGAGGGATTTGAGCAGCAAGATAGGATTCTTACGGTGGACGGCGTTGAACCCGAGACGCTCAGTGACGCGGTGCAAGCCATCATCATTGAGGGCAAGCGCGACGTTACGGTCTTGCGCGGCAACGACACGGTGGCGCTGAAGATGTCGGAGGACCTCGGCAAGCGCTATCTGGCTATTCAGAATGAGTTTGACAAAGCCGAACGCGAGAAGAAACGCGCGGACGAGAGTTATAACAAACAGCGCTACGTGCTTGTCACGGAGTGGATTCCTTTCGTGGTGGATACGGTCTTGCCGGAGATGCCCGCTGACTTCGCAGGAATACGGAAAGGTGACAGCATTGTCGCCATCGCAGGAGTGGAGACGCCCTGCGCCATCATGGTCACGCAGGAACTGCAGAAACATCCCTGCGACTCTGTCGTTGTGGAGTATTACAGGAACGGCGAACGTTGTACTGCCAACCTTTTCATCGGCGATCAGGCGAAGATGGGCGTCGGACCGAAAGGGCAACTGGACTATTTCGAACTGGAGCACACGGACTATAACTTATGGCAGGCTATCCCGGCCGGCATACAGTACGGATGGGACATCCTCGCGATGTACGTCAAGCAGTTCCGGCTCGTCTTCACCAAAGAAGGTGCGCAGTCTATCGGCGGCTTCGGCGCTATCGGTTCGATGTTCCCGAAAGTGTGGAGTTGGTATCTCTTCTGGCATATGACGGCGTTCCTGAGTGTCATACTGGCGTTCATGAACTTCCTGCCTATTCCGGCGTTGGACGGAGGATACATTCTCTTCTTGCTTGTGGAGATGATTACCCGCCGCAAACCCAGTGACCGCTTCTTGGAAATAGCGAACGAAGTGGGCTTCTGGATACTCATTGCGCTACTGCTCTTCGCCAACGGCAACGATATATTACGGCTTTTCTTCTAAATGAAATAATACAAAATGGCTGAATGTGAAAATTTCTTTGTGCACGAGTCGTCTTATGTGGATGAGGGCTGCAAGATAGGTAATGGTACGAAAATATGGCATTTCAGTCATATTATGTCCGGCTGTGTAATCGGCGAGAACTGCAACATCGGGCAGAATGTCGTTATCTCTCCGGATGTGGTACTTGGCCGTAACTGCAAAATCCAGAATAATGTCTCCGTCTATACCGGAGTGCGCTGCGAGGACGATGTGTTCTTGGGGCCTTCGATGGTCTTCACAAATGTCATCAATCCCCGCGCAGCCGTCTCGCGCAAGGATGAGTACCGTCCTACAATCCTCAAGCGCGGTGTGTCCGTGGGTGCCAATGCGACAATCGTCTGCGGTCATACACTCGGCGAATACTGCCTCATCGGCGCAGGCTCCGTGGTCACCAAGGATGTGCCGCCTTACGCCCTGATGGTCGGAAACCCCGCCCGACAGATTGGATGGGTCAATGCCAACGGAGACAAGTGTGCCTCCCTCGAAGAAGCAATGAAAAACTGAATCCTGAAAACTGAATACTGATTACTGAATACTGATTACTGAACACTGAATACTGAATACTGAATACTGATTACTGATTACTGAACACTGAATACTGAATACTCATCATGATACAGCGAATACAGACTTTATATTTGTTGGCCATCGTGGCCCTCGGCATCGCGCTGATATTTCTGCCGGTGCTGCAACTGGTATCGCCCGAAGAGGCGGAGGAACTGCGTATCTATAACATGGGCGCGTCCGGACTGGAGTTAATCACCCATGAGGACTGCCAGCCGGTCATTTGTCTGCAAGGTCTGTGGGGCTTGTTGGTCACCACGGCTTTGATACCGTTCTTGGCGCTGATAGATATTTTCCTCTATAGGAAACGTCTGCTGCAGGCACGCCTGAATATCTTCCTCGCCATGCTCTGCCTGGGCTATTACGGTGTGCTCGCGATTTATATATGGCAGGCGAAACTGGCGTTGGGCGTGGACTGGCACATCTTGCCGTGGGCTTCGTTCCCTCTGATTTGTTTTGTATTAACCCTCATGGCTACGCGCCGCATCCTGAAGGATGAAGCCCTCGTGCGCGCAGCGGACAGAATACGATAATAGGTAAGTTATGAATGTTTTGACGATTCTTTTACAAACCTTGACAGCGGAGCAGATACAGCAGCGTCAGGACTCGATTCGCGAAGGTGCGCGGCACATGGTCGCTTTTGCGAGAGAAGACCCGCATGGCTTTTGGGAAATAGCGAAAGATACGCTCATCGCCTTTGGTATCAAAGTGCTCGCGGCGTTGCTTATCTTTGTGGTCGGTATTCTTCTGCTTCGATGGATACGTAGCCTCCTCAACCGGCGTTTCACGCGTCGTAAGACCGAACCGACAATCGCTTCGTTCATCATCTCGTTCATCAATATATCGGTCATCACGCTCTTGGTGGTGGTGTGCGTCAGCACATTAGGTGTGGACACGACTTCCTTGGCGGCGCTGTTGGCTGCCGGAGGTTTGGCTATCGGTATGGCGCTGTCCGGCACGGTGCAGAACTTCGCCGGAGGAATTATGCTGTTGGCTTTCAAACCCTTCAAGGCGGGAGACTTGATAGAAGCGCAAGGCACATTTGGTAAAGTGGTGGAGGTCAATATCACCGTTACGAAGATTTTGACACCCGATAACAGGGTGGTTATTTTGCCGAACGGCTCCCTGTCCAATGGAATGATTAATAACCTCAACGGTCGCCCATTGCGCCGCATCGAATGGACCGTAAGCGTGGAATATGGCGTGGACGCGGCGGCGTGCAAGAAGGCCATCTTGGAAATCGTAAACGCCGACAAGCGCGTCTTGCCGCCAGATACGGACATGCAGAAATTATATACGGAACTCAACATCAAGGCATACCAGTTGTCCACCGTCAACTATCGCATGGATGCCATCCCTGCGCCTTTCGTGGCGCTCAAGTCGCTCAATCCCAGTGATATCTCCTTTGTGGTGCGCGCATGGGTAAGGTCGGCCGACTACTGGGATGTATTCTTCGATCTTCAGGAGAAATTCTATACCGAACTGCCCAAACAGGGCTTCGGCTTTGCATATCCGCATGTTAAATTGGTCCCTTCGGAACAGATAAAGAGTTAAAGCGTTAAAAAGGTTTTTCTACGAAAAACGTTAAATTGTTAGTGGAACCTCTTTTAGGTAAGACACTTTCGGAACTGCAGGAAGTGGCGCTGAGCGTCGGACTGCAGAAATTCGCGGGCAAGCAACTCGCCGAATGGCTTTATGTGCGTCGCGTGACGTCCTTTGACCGGATGACGAATATCTCTCTCAAGGGACGCGAAGCGCTCAAGGCACGCTATACTATCGGTCGCCATGCGCCGGTCAAAGAGGCGGTCAGCACCGATGGAACCCGCAAATATCTCTTCGAAATCCAGCAGCCGGAAGGACGGCCTGACAGCGAAGCCGGTCGCTTCGTAGAAGCGGTATATATTCCCGAAGAAGACAGAGCCACGCTCTGCGTTTCTACGCAGGCGGGTTGTAAGATGGGCTGTAAGTTCTGCATGACCGGCACACTCGGTTTTCATGGCAACCTCTCCGCTGCGGACATCCTCAACCAAGTCTTCGAGATAGACGAACGACTAACTACAAACGACGAGCGACCACTAACCAATCTCGTCTTCATGGGTGAAGGCGAACCGATGGACAACCTCGATAATGTCTTGCGGGTGTTGGACGTCATGACAGCGGATTACGGCTGTGCTTGGTCGCCTAAACGCATCACGGTCTCGACGGTAGGTATTCCGGCGATGAAGCGTTTCTTGGATGAGAGTGAGTGCCATCTGGCGGTTTCCATGCATAACCCCTTTGCGGTCGAGCGCGCAGCAATCATGCCCGCAGAGAAGATGATGTCTATCAATGATGTCGTGGCATTGCTCAAGCAGTATGACTTCACGCATCAGCGGCGCGTGAGTTTCGAATATATCTGTTGGGCGGGACAGAACGATTCGATGCGGCATGCCAAAGAGTTGCTGCGGCTGCTCAAGGGACTCAACTGCCGCATCAACCTCATCCGCTTCCATGCGGGCGTGGAGGATATAAAAAACGAACGCCGTTTTCCGGCGTCCGATGAGAAACAGATGGAGTTCCTGCGGGATTATTTGACGGAACACGGACTGACCACTACTATCCGTCGTTCCCGCGGAGAAGACATCCTTGCCGCCTGTGGCATGCTCGTCAACTCTCTAAACCCTAAACTCTAAACTCTAAACTCTAAACTCTAAACTCTAAACTCTAAACCCTAAACCCTAAACCCTAAACTCTCGCCTCTCAAAGCATCTTGCTTAACTGCTCGTAGTACTTCGGTGAGACAGGTACGGACTTGATATTTTTGGTATCCAGTTCGGCTTGTATGATGCCTTCTTTGTCGCGACGCAGCACTTTCACATGACGCGGGTTGACGAAATACGAGCGCTGGCAGCGGATAATACCGTGCTTCTCCATCAAATCTTCTATGCCTCGCATCGACTGACGTAAGGTATATTCCTTGTGTTGCTCGCCCTCCAGATAATGGATGGCTACATAGTTTTCTTGCGCCTCGATATATAGTATCACATCATAGGCAATTACTAATTTGAGGCGTCCTGTGCTGTCGGCAAAACGCACAAGGTCTTCTTCGCTGGTGGCGAGCTCGTCCGGACGGATGAGCGCAGTGAGAAGGGCGAAGATGATATAGGGATAGGTGAGGGTGGCGAAAGATATTCGGATACATTGACCCAAGGCGGGGAAATATCCGATGTCGCCGTAGAGCAAAGCCATGTACAAGGCGGCGAAAGCGGAGAAGGCGAATAACTCTCCAAGCGACCATAAGGCGTATTGCCACCAACTCAACCGCAAACGGGAGAACATCAGCGAGACACGCGTTAATGTCATCACTCCGATTAATATGCTGGTCAGTATCAGCGTGTTGATGACAATCGACATCTCATCTCCTGTATGCAGGAATGCAAACATCCATTGACTCTCATAGATGAGAATAAAACTCAGGAAGAATGCCGGCAAAGCCAAAATATGTGAGAACATCGCGGAAAGCGATAAAAAAGATACAGGAAGTTTAGCCATATTGTGAATTTTATTTGGTGTGACGAAATAGCAAACCTATATTTTTCGTCACTGTATTTGCATTTTAGTCCTCTATATGTTTGATTTGGTCAAAATGTTTTGTCACTCGGTCACAATTTATTGCGCGCATGCATAAATAGCAGTAATTTTGCACCGTAATTCAAAACAGTTGTTTATTTAAATCAGTACAATTATGGACAAGATGTTTATTATTCAGCCTGAGAGCGGTTTACATTTTGATTGGAATGCTATTGCTGCCAACCCGAGTGGTCGCCATAATCCTCAAGTAGATTTAGTTGCTTACAAGGCCTTATATACTAACAGGATTGCGCAAGCGCGTGCGCGTGGATTGGAGCCTGTGCTCGTCAGCCTGCCTATCATGGATGAGAACCGTTATTTCGCGTTCATCACCCGTGGAATGACCATGCAGGAGCGTAAAAACGTGCTCTATTGGTTAGGAGGCAAGACCGAGCGTCTGCGTAACATTCACGCTTTGTATAATCTCTCTCTCTTTCGCTTGGCTGCTTTGCAATGCGTGCATATTATTGATATCACAAGCCCGATGTTGGCAAACGCACATTATTGCGAACTGCTTGAGCAGGACGGCGTGACTTTATCGGAAGCCGGTGAGGCTCTGGTCAGCGCCGAGATGATGAAGATAGAAGCTCGCGAGACGGCCGCTTAACCGTCTCGCAGCCTCTGGCTCATCGACGCATATTTGCTTTTGCATTCTCTCGCGCCATGCGTTGCTGCTCGCGTTGCATCGCTTCTAAGCGCGCCATGAAGCCGGACTTGGGTTTGCCGGCTTTCTTCTTTTTATTGGCCTCCATCTCTGCCAACATCTTCTTGTCATCCAGCGCCCAGCGGAAAATCATCGTCTGCAGGATGGTGATGAATAGCGACAGGAGATAGTAGTAACTCAGACCCGCAGCATAGTCATTGAATATGAAGAGGAACATGAGCGGCATTGCGTACATCATGTATTTCATGAACTTCATATTCGGGTCTGTCGCTTGCGACTGCATCGTGATATAGGTGTAGCCGATGTTACAGATTGTCATCAGCAAGCAGAACAGCGACAAGTGGTCTCCGAGCAGCGGGATGTTAAAGTTCCAATGGAATACCGCATCGTAGGTTGAGAGGTCCGGTGCCCAGAGCAGGGACTTGCCGCGAAGCTCGATAGCCGTAGGCAGGAACCAGAACATTGCCATCAATACAGGGAACTGGAACAACATCGGCAGACAGCCGCTCATCGGATTTACACCTGCTTGGTTGTATAGCTGCATGGTGGCTTGCTGACGCTCCTGCATCTTATCCGCCGGGTATTTCTCGTTGATAGCGTCTATCTGCGGTTTCAAGGCGCGCATCTTCGCGCTCGACTTATAGGATACGAATACGAACGGCAGGATGATAAGTTTGATGACAATCGTCATGAGCAAGATCACAATACCGATGTGCAGTCCCCAACTCGAGAACAGGTCGAACATAGGTATGACGAGAATCACGTTAATCCAGCTGACGATTTTCCATCCTAACGGCACTAACTTATTCAAGTGCAGACGCTCGTCGCGTGCTATGCCTTCGTCGTACGCTTTTAACGTGTGGTAGTGGTTGGGACCGAAATAGAAGCGGAAACCTGTCTGCGTTCTACCCGTCAAATCAAACGGCACGGAAGTATGCGTGCTGTATTCTTTGATGTATCCCGAATATTTGTTGTGTACCATGGAGCGGAACTCCGACGAACTGAAGGCGTCGTCGGCAATGAGGACGGACGAGAAGAACTGGTCTTTGTAGCCAATCCATTTCACGCGTGCGTTCTCTTTCTCACTGTCGTCTTTGTTCTCGCTCAGTTTCTCCATCTCGCCTCCAGCCAGCATGTATTGCAACTGTGCGTAGCGCTCCTCGAACTTACGTCCCTGCTCCTGTTGCGGGATGAGTTGGCGCCACTGCAGTTCCAGCGAGTTGACATTCTGCGCCAATTCGTTCTGCAGGTTGTGCGGCACAAGCGCCAGATGTACCATATAGTCATCCGACAACTCATATACGAAATCGAGCCATGCGTCCTCTGTCAGGCCAGGCAGACGCATGATGGCCTTGCGCGGGGCATTGGTCTCCACCGGTGTGAAAATCAAATTGGAGGTATGCAAGATACGATTGTTGATGGTGATGAGGGTGAAGCCGAACGACGACTCATTGGCGCGGAACAGACACAACGGATTAATGCTGTCGCCCGAAGCGTGGTACTCCAATAACTCTGCGCGCTGGATGACACCGCCGTAGGTGGAGAGTGTCAAGCGCACTTTCTCGTTCTGCAGCGTTACCCATTGCTCTTCGGGTTTGCTCTCCTCTACGACAGCTGTCTCTGTTGCCGGCATCGCTGTGGCGGCAGAGATGGAGTCCGAAATACGTTGTGCCTCTGCCATCGCCTGACGGACGAGCGCGATAGAGTCATGTACACGTTGACGCTCCGCCAGCTCCGCCTTAGAAGGGCGGTTGAGCATGGTGAACCCAACAATAATTGCGGCTATCAGAAGGAAGCCGATCCAAGTATTTTTATCCATTTAAAGGTACTGTTATTTTTCTTTCTTCATTTTGCCGAACATGAGTCCTACGTATAAACGCGGACCGGTCGGCGTCATAAAATTGCTCCATTTAATATCAGAAGTCAAATTGGTCAAACCACTACTGGTACGACCGAACGGAAGCATATAATCGACACGAATCATTAAAGCCATGACGCTGCCGAGTCCTATCTCCAGTCCGACATAGGGGTCAAGATAGAAGAACGGAGACTTGGTGTAGGAAGCGTTGTAGTACGTGCTATCAGCCGTTATATAGGTGTCTTCCGCTTCTTCCGGCACGTACAATCGTTTTATCTTACCGCCTCCTACGCCTAAACCGATGATAGGACGCACAATACCCCAATTGGTGTAGAAGTCGCAGATTGCACCTCCCCATCCGGCACGCACACTTGATCCGGTGCCCATCAACGGCATCGTACTCACACCGCCTTCTGCGCCCAAGTGAATATGATTGATGAGGTGAATGCGTAATGTACCGCCTAAACCCAAGGACACACCGCTCTTGGGCAGATTCTTGATGAAGTCGGTATTTCCCAAACCGGTACTGCTGAATAATTTCTCAGGAGAATCGGAGAACATGTATCCTATATGTAGCATCATGCCACCCGAGAAGCCGGTGAATATTTTTTGGGATTTCTTCTCGGATTTCTCAGGCCGCTCGTACGCAGCCGTCGCATTATCCTCCTGCTTCTGCGCACTCAGGCACAGAGGCAGGAGAACCAATGCTATTAGTAAATAGATTTTTTTCATTCGGAGATAATATCAAAAGCAACATCCATCATGTTGGTAAACGTATTCTGGCGAGCTTCTGCGGGCAATGCCTCACCGGTCAGAATATGGTCACTGACGGTGCAAATCACCAGGGCTTTTTTGCCTGCACGTGCTGCATTCATATACAGCGACGGTGCTTCCATCTCGTCTGCCAGCACACCCATTTTCGTCCAGTTGCCCTTACGCGGGTCTTCGGAATAGAAGATGTCGCAAGCCAACACATTTCCTACATGATACTTGTATCCGCGTTTCTCTGCGGCATCTACGGCCTTGCGGCATAACTCGAAGTTAGCGAGCGGAGCGAAATGACCGGGCAGGTTATATTGAGCGCCGTAGTTGCTGTCAGTGCAGCTGCCCTGAGCAATCACTATATCACCGAGGTCCACATATGTCTGGCGTGCGCCGCACGAACCTACGCGGATGATGGTCTCTACATCATAGAAGTTGAATAACTCGTAACTGTAGATACCAATCGACGGGATACCCATACCATGACCCATAACGGTCACTTTCTTTCCTTTGTACGTGCCGGTGTAAGCCAGCATGCCACGTACGTTGTTGACCAGAACCGGGTTCTCCAGATAGCGCTCAGCCATTAACTTCACGCGAAGCGGATCGCCTGCCATAATCATTGTCTTTGCGATTTCTCCATACTGCGCACCGATGTGCGGAGTCGGGCAATTCTCTTTTGCCATAATTGTTTGTGTTTTTAAAGGTTAATATATCGTTTTAATTCTTTGTTTTTCGTCATTACGAGTTTCTGTACCATTCGATGGCACGCGCGAGGTCTTCCGGTGTATCGATGCCGATGGTCTCTGTGTCTGTTACGCCGACGCGGATAGTATAGCCATTCTCAAGCCACCGCAGTTGCTCCAACCGTTCTTCCAACTCGCGTGGACTTTGCGGCAACTGTGTTATCTGCGCCAGCACGTCTGCCCGATAGGCATAAATACCGATGTGACGGTAATGAGTGCCGTCGGCGCAGGCAATCACCTTACGCGAGAAGTTCTTCGCTTCGCCGGTGATTTTGTTCCACTCCACTTTCGGCGTGTTGGGGTTCTCCAACGCTTCCTTGCTGTCTTTGGCTGTAAACGGCCGCACGAGTGTCGCAATCTGCGTGTCTTCGTGGTTCTCAAAGCACGCCATGAGTGTCTCTATCTGCTCCGGCTGGATGAAAGGCTCGTCTCCCTGTATGTTGATGATGACGGTGTCCGTGTCGTTTTGTGTGCGCCAGGATGGGGTGGTGATAGCTACGTAAGCCTCCAGACAGCGGTCAGTACCGCACGTGTGGTCCGGACGTGTCATGACGACTTTGCCCCCGAAACTCTCCACCGCATCATAGATGCGTTCGTCATCCGTGGCAACCACCACGGTGTCCAATGCCTTGCTCGCTTGCTCATAAACGCGATGAATAACCGACTTGTGACAAAGGTCAGCCAGCGGTTTCCCAGGGAAACGGGTTGAACCGTATCGGGCAGGTATGATGCCAATATATTTCATAATTATAAAACTAATTCAAACTATTTCAAACTACATCAGACCGCGTTCTATCTTGGATAGCAGCGTGATTGCTCCTGCGATAGTCTTCACATTCGTTATGGTGATGTACCGTCTGCCGGTTTTATATCCTTTCTTGTCTGTTTCTTCATGTAGCGAACATCGTTCGGGGCGTGTCGCGGCGTATTGGATTATGTTTCCGAACACTTCCGACTGCCAGTAGGCGTCTTTATGCTGCACGAGATACATCGTCATTCGTTCGCCCTTGAGCAGTATTTTCTCGATGCCTAACCGGCAACATAACCAGCGCAACCGCACTACATCCAGCAATTCTTCTGCAGCCTGCGGCAAAGCCCCGAAACGGTCTATAAGTCGTTTGCGGAAGTCGAGCAGTTGTTCTTCGCTTCGCAGACTGTCCAACTCGCGGTATAGTGTGATACGTTCGGAGATATTCTCTATATACTCCGTGGGGAAGCACACCGGCAGGTCGGTCTCGAGTTGCGAGTCGCTGCACCACTGGCGGGTTTTCTCTGACGTGTCGGACGAGTCGGACTGCTCGGACAGGTCGGACAAGCCTTCCTCTTCGCGCAGTTCCTCCACTGCCTCGTTAAGGATGCGCTGATAGGTCTCGTAGCCCAAGTCGGCGATGAAGCCCGACTGCTCGGCACCTAACATGTTTCCTGCTCCGCGGATATCAAGGTCCTGCATCGCCAGACTGAAGCCTGCGCCTAACTCTGCGAACGTACTCAGTGCCTCTAATCGTCTTCTCGCGTCCTCGGTCAGCAGTTCTTTGTCCGGCGCGATGAGGTAACAGTAGGCTTTCCGGTTGCTTCGTCCCACGCGTCCGCGTAACTGGTGCAGGTCTGCCAGGCCGTATTTGTCGGCGCTGAAGATGAGTATCGTGTTTACGTTCGGTATGTCCACTCCGCTTTCGATGATGGTTGTCGATAGCAGGATGTCGTAGTCGTAGTTGATGAACGCCTCCAATCGTTCTTCCATCTCTCCGGCAGGCAGTTGTCCGTGCGCCACCACGATACGTGCTTCCGGACAGAGTTTCTGTATCCGTCGTTCGATACGGGGAAGCATCTCGATGCGGTTGTTGACGATGAATATCTGTCCGTTGCGGGCCATCTCCAGTTCAATCGCCTCTTTGATGATGTCTTCGTCGTCCAACGTGATGAGTTCCGTCTGCACGGGATAGCGGTTCTGCGGCGGAGTGGTCATGATACTCAGGTCGCGTGCGCCGAGCAGGGAGAACTGCAATGTTCTCGGTATCGGCGTAGCCGTCAAGGTCAGTACATCAATGTTCGTTCGCAGCGATTTGAGTTTCTCTTTCGCCGCTACACCGAATTTCTGTTCCTCGTCGATGATGAGCAGACCCAAGTCATGCCATTTCACGCCTTTGCCGATGAGCTTGTGCGTGCCGATGAGGATGTCTATCTTGCCGGCTTCGAGGTCGGTCAGTAGTTCTTTGGTCTCTTTCGCACTCTTGAGCCGGCTCAGGTATTCAATGCGCACCGGCAGGTTCTTCATGCGTTCGCGGAACGTGTTATAGTGTTGCAACGCTAACACGGTCGTCGGTACCAGTACCGCCACTTGTTTGCCGTCTGTCGCCACTTTGAAGGCTGCGCGCATCGCCACTTCGGTCTTGCCGAAACCTACGTCTCCGCAGACCAGTCGGTCCATCGGCATCGGACTTTCGAGGTCATGTTTCACATCCGCCGTCGCTTTCGCTTGGTCCGGTGTGTCTTCGTAGAGGAAGGATGCCTCTAACTCATGCTGCATGTATCCGTCGGGCGAATAGGCGAAACCTTTCTGCTGCTTGCGTGTCGCGTACAGGCGTATCAGGTCTCGCGCGATGTCCTTTACCTTGTCTTTGGTGCGTTCTTTGAGTCGTTCCCACGCTCCGGAACCCAAACGGGCTATCGTCGGTTCGCTGCCCTCGCGGCCTTTGTACTTGCTGATGCGGTGCAGGTTATGAATGCTGACGAACACGTTAGCGCCGTCGCGGTAGTTGAGTTTAATCATCTCCTGCGGCTTGCCGTTCACCGGTACCGTCACGAGACCGCCGAACTTCGCGATGCCATGGTCGCTGTGTACCACATAGTCGCCTACCTGCAACTGGTTTATCTCGCGTAACGTGATGATGGCTTTGCCGCGGCGTGCGTTCTCGCTGGTCATCGTCACGCGGTGGAAACGCTCGAATATCTGGTGGTCGGTGTAGCAGCAAATCTTCAGACCTTTATCCACAAACCCTTCATGCAAGGTCGCATTTATTCCGATAAACGAGATGCCGGCTTCTTGGGCTTCAAAAATTGCCTTGAGTCGGTCAAGCTGCTTAGCCTGTTCCGCCAGTACGTAAACTTTATAGCCCTCATCGAGATGTTTCTTAATATCGTCCGTGAGGATGTCGAACTGCTTATGGAATACCGGCTGCGGGACTGTCTCAAAGTTTATCTTGCTGTGCTGAGCGAAAGTGCTTTTCTCCGCCATCTCAATCGTTGTGCGCTGCTCTAAGGACTTTAGGGCCTCTGATGCTAAGGACTCTGACTTGAACTTCACGATGCTCCAGTCGTTCGACACCCACACTGCGTCTTCCGGCAGATAGTCCACGATGGAGGCTGATGGCTGATTGCTGAGAGCTGACGGCTGACTACCTACTATTTCCGCCGTCTCCACACGGTTCTTCGACAGTTGGTTCTCAATATCAAACTCCCGAATAGAGTCTATCTCGTCGCCGAAGAAGTCGATACGGTAGGGGTTGTCATGACTGTAACTATAGATATCCACAATGCCGCCTCGGATGGCATATTGCCCGGGTTGGAAGACGAAATCCACATGCTCGAAGCCCAAGTCCGACAACTGATGTCTGATGTCCGACTGCTGCACCTCTTGTCCTACTTGCAACCGAAAACTGATAGCCGATAGCACCTCTTTCGCCGGCACCGGTTCCGCGACAGCCTCAGGGTAGGTGACGATGATAAGCGCCGTGCCTTGTTCCTCTTTAGTCCCTCCTTTTGGGGAGGGGTTGGGGTAGGCTTCCTTACAAAGCGCCGTCAGACATTCCGTCCTCTGAACTTGCGCAGCCTCGTCCACAACTCTGCGTTTCTGCGCCGCGGGAAAGAATGTCACCTCTTTGCCCAGGGTCTTCAAGTCCGCGAACAGATACTGTGCCGTTTCTGCATTTTCAAGGATCACAAAGAGAGGTTTTCCCACTTGCGCAAGCGCCAGCGCGCGTGCAGATGCGTGAAGACCACTCAATAAAATATGTGCCTTTGCGTGCGCCAACTCCTTCCTGACCAACGCCAGTTCCGGATGCTGCCCAAATAGTATTTCCAACTCTCCTATATTCACGCGCGCATAAACGCAAATTAAATCGGCGGCAAAATTAGTAAAAAAAAATGAAATATGCAAGAAAAAATCGTGCTTTGCTAAGAAAAAGCACTTTTTTTTAGTTTAGAGTCTAAAGTTTAGCGTTTAGAGGAGTCGGGAAGTTTGAAAGATTGAAGAGAAATGAACAAAATGTGTATATATACATAGTATATATACAGTAAAAGCGTGTTTTGTGCAAAAATAAGACGCCATCCTTGGGTGATCCTTGGGGGATTCTTGGGTGATCTTTGGGTCCGCCCTTCATGCGCCTCTCATACGAGTATTGAAATGGACCGAGATTAAGTACAAGATGAAAGAAAAAAGAGTGCCGAAGCACTCTATTTGCTGTCAGTCTGTGACGTATTTAGTGTCAACTTGTGACGTATTTAGTGTCAACTCATGACGTGTTTGCTATTATCCCATCACATATTTCACGAGCAGCATCACCACCGGAATCGTGATGACGATGATGCCGATGATGTCCACGATGACGCCGGACTTAATCATCTTCGTGATAGGTATATATCCCGAGGCATAGACGATGGCGTTCGGCGGTGTGGAGACAGGCATCATGAATCCGAGAGACGACGAGAGCGCGATACCGATAGCGACAGGTATCGGACTGAAGCCCAAGGAGAGCGCTGCGCCGATAGCGATAGGTGCGATGAGGTTGGTGGCAGCAGTGTGCGAAGTGAGTTCGGAGAGCACAAGTGCCATCACGCAGAAGACGCCTACGAACAGCCACTCGGACGGGTTGCCGCCAAGGCTCTCTTTGATGCCGTGTCCAATCCATTCGGACAGTCCGGTAGAGTAGATGAGTGCTCCCATTGCCAAGCCTCCGCCGAAGAGCAGCAACGTGCCCCATTCGATACCTTCCAGACCTTCTTTGAGGCTAAGTGTCATCTTGCCTTTTTTCAAGTCCACGGGCAGGAAGAAGAGCAACAGACCGCCGACCATCGCTGCGATGGCTTCGGGGAAATGACTATCGTAGAAAGTCATTACTTTCGAATGAGAACCCCATATGATGGTCAGAATGCTGGGCGCGACCCACAGCACGACTGCCACACAGAAAGCAATCACGGTGTTAATCTGTGCGCGCGTCCACGAACCTAATTTCTTCTTGTTATCGCGAATAAACTCCTGCGCACCCTCAATATGCTTCACATCGGCAGGGAACATCCGCCAAAGAACCACGTACGTCAGCAGGAAATACAAGACCATTGCCACGATACCCCAAATCATCCATTGGAAGAAAGAGACCGTAGGCGCGGAAGGTGCCAACTGGTCGAGGAATCCTAACATAATAATGTTAGGCGGCGTGCCGATAGGCGTCATCACACCTCCGATGGAGCAGGCATATGCCGTCATGAGCATCAATCCCGTGGCGTATTTATAATTCGCCAAGTCGATAATCTTCCCGTTCGCAGCCATCATCTCGCGGATGGCCTCCAGCAGTCCCAAAGCGATAGGGAACATCATCGCTGCCGTCGCGGTGTTGCTGATCCATCCGGAACAGAGCATGCACGCCAGACCGATGGCGAGGAAGATACGTCTCGGCGAGTCGCCAACCCAACGCATGGACAGGAGGCCGTAGGCGATACGCTTGTCGATACCGTTCACCATCATTCCTTTCGCCAACAGGAATCCTCCCATGAAGAGGAAAATCATCGGGTTGGCGAACTGCTTGAAGGCGTCCTCCACCGGCGCTATTCCTAACAACACGCAGAGCGTTGGGCCTAACAGCGAAGTGACGGGAATAGGGATGGGTTCGGTTATCCACCATATAGCCACCAGACACATGACTGCCAACAGGTGGTGTGCCGGCGCGGCAATACCTTCAATCGGCAGAAACCATACTAACACAGCGCATAGCGGACCCAATATGGCTCCTACTGCTTTGCGTATCAAATCAAATCGAGAGTCTTTTTTTTCCATGAGCGTATCTGTCTATTCAAAAAACACTGCAAAGGTACGTAAAAAGAATGACATATGCAAAAAAAAGTAAAAAAGTTTGGAAAATATTTGCGTATGTCAAAAAAAAGCAGTACCTTTGCGCGATTTTTCGTGTGCGTGGAGTTGTATGCGCTTGAACATGCGCGATATAATAGGAGTTGATAACCCACGGAGAATCCATGGTTTTGAAGAAAAATATAAAATATATACTACAATGTCAAAGATTTGTCAAATTACAGGCAAGAAAGCCATGGGCGGCTGCAATGTCTCTCACTCGAAGCGCCACACCAAGCGCAGTTTCGACGTGAACCTGTTCCGCCGCAAGTTCTACTGGGTAGAACAAGATGCATGGATCGAGCTGAACGTGAGTGCAGCCGGTCTGAGAACTATTAACAAGATTGGCCTCAACAACGCCCTCAAGCAGGCGGCAGAGAAAGGTTATCTCTATTAAACGAAAGGAGTAAGACTTATGGCAAAGAAACAAAAAGAAGCACGCGTACAGGTTATCCTCGAGTGCACAGAGCAAAAAGCCAGCGGTGTTCCGGGAATGAGTCGTTACATCACCACGAAGAACCGCAAGAACACTCCTGATCGTTTGGAGTTGAAGAAGTACAATCCCTTCTTGAAGAAAGTAACGGTTCACAAGGAGATCAAGTAATTAACCCTAATTTTAGAAAGGCTTAGAACTATGGCAAAGAAAGCGGTTGCAACCCTTCAAACCGGAAACTCCGGACGCGCGCACTCTAAGTGCATCAAGATGGTTAAGTCGCCTAAGACCGGGGCTTACATCTTCCAAGAGGAAATCGTCCTCAACGAGAAAGTGAACGAATTCTTCAAGTAACCAACCTAACAAAGCGCACTTTTTCGGTGCGCTTTGTTATTATTGTTTGAGCCTCGCTTGTTTGAAGTTGTTATGTTAGGAATCATCATCAACCCCAAATCGGGCAAGAAATATTTCCGCGCTCAGCGTATATACCTCTGGCATTTGCTGCGTCAACGGCATCAGCCGTTTGCTTACCGCGTGACCAAATATGCGGGTCATGCGATAGAGTTAGCGCGCGAACTGGTAGAGAAAGGGTACGATGAGATACTGGTGCTTGGCGGCGATGGAACGCTTTCTGAGACCATCAACGGCATCATGCGTTCTACGCTCCCTGCGGAGCTGCGCGCGAAAATACAGGTAGGATTGATGCCTCGCGGGACGGGTAACGACTGGGGACGTTTCTGGGGATTGACCAAGAAGCACAAAGAGTCTCTGCGTCGTTTCTTTGAAGGCGAAGGCCATCCTATCGACATCGGCTGCGTCACCTATTGGCGCAATAACATTGAGCATCACCGCTATTTCATCAACTCCGTCGGTTTCGGCGTAGACCCCTTGTGCTGCAAGAAAGCCGAGGCATTGAAATACTACATCGGTTCGCATCACGTGAACTATCTTTTCGGCCTCATCGCCGCGATTATTCAGCATAAGTCGCAGCACATGATTCTGACCGTCGACGGCAAACCGACCGTCAATGACGCGCTTTTCACGATGAATATCGGCAACGGCCCATTCTCCGGCGGAGGTATCCGTCAGAACCCCGAAGCAGACCCTTCGGACGGCATCTTCAACTCGATGTTCATTAAACGTCCTACTTTCGGACAAGTACTCAAAGCAATCCCGAAACTGTACAACGGACGTCTGACGGAACTGCCATTCGTCTATCCCATTGTGGGACGCGAGATAGAGATAGACTACCGCCATCACATCCTTATCGAGGCGGACGGTATTCTGGAGAACTTCATCGGTCCCTGTAAAGTGACCTGTATTCATCACGCACTCCAGTTCAGATGCTAAAGCAGCAAGGTTCCAATAGAGTCTATACGCGTGAATACGATGCGCAAGGTCATTCGTATATCCGCGTAGAAGGCACGAACCGCGACGAGAACCGCGCGTTCATCTATATCTCCCGCCATTTTGCGGACTTGGGACTGCCCGTACCGCGTGTTCTTTGGGTCAGCGAGGACGAGATGAGTTATACGCAGGAAGACCTGGGCGACACCATCCTCTTCGACCATCTGGACGACTATACCTTATTAGAACGCGCGATACGCGCGCTCGCGCACGTACAAGTGACAGGCGCGAAAGACTTCGACTGGTCCGTCTGCTTCCCTGTTCCTGCCATGGACGAGCGCTCCATCCGATGGGACCTCAACTATTTCAAGTATTGCTTCCTCAAAGGCACGAAGATAGAGTTCTCCGAACCTCAGCTGGAAGACGAATTCGACAAGATAGTGGCGAATTGTACATTAGCCACCAGCCTTTCGCCAGCCGCCTTTCTCTATCGCGATTTCCAAAGCCGTAATGTGATGATTAAGGACGGACAACCGTTCTTCATTGATTTCCAAGGCGGGCGTCGTGGACCTACGCAGTACGACGTAGCTTCGTTCTTATGGCAAGCGAAAGCGAATTTTCCACCGGAGACACGCGCGCGACTCATTGATGCCTATCTGGACGAATTGAAACAGCTGCAGCCAAACTTGTCGGAAGAAGCATGGCGTGCCGCTTTGCCGCATTTCGTGTTGCTACGCACATTGCAAGTGCTCGGTGCATACGGCTATAGAGGCTATTTCGAGCGCAAGCAGCATTTCCTGGAGTCTATTCCAAAGGCGCTGTGCAACTTGCGCGACTTATTCGCCACGCATAGCGAATTACAAACCCAATATCCCTATCTCTATGCTCTCTGTCACGATTTACTCCTTCTCCTTTAAACGCGGACTTCCGGAAGACACGTCCGGCAACGGCGGAGGATATATCTTCGACTGCCGCTCAACCCATAACCCGGGGAAGTACGAGCAGTACAAGACACTCACGGGCCGCGACAAAGCGGTCATTGACTTCCTTGAGTCCGACGGCGAGATTCTTACGTTCCTGGAGAGCGTTGACAAACTGGTGGACCATCACGTGGAGCGTTTCCTCGAACGCGACTTCACGCACATGCAAGTGGCCTTCGGCTGTACCGGCGGGCAACATCGCTCCGTCTATTGCGCCGAACACATGGCCAAGCACCTCAAAGAGAAATACAACGTTCAGATAAACCTCATTCACAGAGAGTTATGCGCGCGATGATTTTTGCGGCGGGACTTGGCACGCGTCTCAAACCGCTTACCGATACGATGCCGAAAGCCTTGGTGCCCTTGGCAGGCAAGACCTTGCTGCAATGGCAAGTGGAGAAACTGCGCGATGCCGGCATCACAGACATCATCGTCAACGTACATCATTTCCCTGACCTTATTATTGAGACTGTCCGCGCCCACGGAGGGTGGGGATGCAACATCACCTTCTCCGACGAACGCGACGCCCTTCTCGACACCGGCGGAGGACTGCGTAAAATCAAGAACGAGAAACTGAAGATTCAAAACGAGCCGGTCATAGCGTGCAACGTAGATGTCCTCTCGAACATTGATATCAAGCAGTTGATTCGTCGTTATGCGCAGACAGGCGTCAGCCAGTTGGTGGTCAGCGAACGTCAGACGCAGCGCTATCTCTGTTTTGACGAGCAGAATCAATTATGCGGTTGGACGAATATCGCTACCGGCGAACTGAAAGGGACGGAAGGTCGTCATCTGGCGTTCAGCGGGATGCAGTTACTTGGACCGGACGTGCTGCGCCGGTTGGACGAGATGCCTGACGGCAAATTCTCCTTGATACCCTTCTATCTGCACATCATGCAGACCACTCCGCTGCACGCCTTCATTCCCGCCGACTACCGTATGATGGATGTCGGAAAGATAGACCAAATAGCCGAAGCAGAGGCTTTTGCGGAAAGTCTGTAATGCGGAATTTGCGCTTTTTTTGAAAAAAGTTGCTAAAATATTTGCTCATATCAAAAAAAAGCAGTACCTTTGCACCCGCTTTTGAGATAAGCGAGTATCCAGATACTCAGTTCGTGCACAACAAGAGCACACAATCTGTCTCCCTAGCTCAGTTGGTAGAGCAACTGACTCTTAATCAGTGGGTCGAGAGTTCGAGCCTCTCGGGGGACACCAAGACATCTTCGGATGTCTTTTTTTTATGCGTGTTCGATGATATAATAGGGAATACCGAGCGCCTCTATCTCTGCTTCGTAGCGGGCGAAGAGTTCTGCGCGGATGGCATCTGAGCCGTTGGAGCGGGTGGGGTCTTCCACCCAAGGGATGTCAGGTCTCGTCAGCAGGTACACGTCCATCGGATAGCGCAGTATGGCTTCTTCCAACCATGCCGGCACTTGCCCGAATGCGTACTCAAACCATACTTTCGTCACCACTAACTCCGTATCGAAGAAACAGACCTTGTCTGACTCCTGGAGGCTGATAGCTGCCAGTTCCTCTATCTGGTGGCGCGCTATCTCGCAAACCTCGTTGTAACTCACGTCCTTGCTGCCTTTCTGCTCCAGATACGTGCGTCCGTATTCGGGTACATAGACAGCCTGATAACGCTTGGCCAGATAGCGCGCAAGTGTACTCTTGCCGCTACTCTCCGGTCCTATAATACCTACTTTGAACATTAGCCTCTCACCTTATCGTGTCAGCATGAGTTTGATGTTCAGACCGACGTTATCTGTCTTGACAGGGTAGGAGGACGAGATAAGCGGCGAAGTGCTCTGGTGGTCGTAGAAGAGTTGCAGGTTGATTTTCTGGCTCAGCACATAGTCCGCAGAAATCTTAATCGCGAAGACTTTGTTTCCCGACGAAGCCTGCGTCAGGCCTTCCTCCACCTTACGGAGCAGCATACGTACGTCCTTGTATGATAAATCGACTTGTAACTTCAGGTCGTTACTTACCTTCTTCTGTACGCCCTCTTTGTTCTTGGTGATGAAATTGAGGTTCTTGATGGTGTATCCGCCGCCGATGACGAACTCGTCGGTGTGCCCTTCGGTCAACTGCACACTCGTCACGTTGAGCGACAAGTTACGCTGTTTGCGGTATTCGGCTTTGACGGACAGCGAGTTTTTCATCGTCATGTTCAGACCGATAAGCGGAGAGAAAGCCTCGGTGAGCGTGACGGTACTGATGTCGTACGCCGCCGAAGGAGTAGGCGTATCATTCGTCACGTCGCGCACGAAACCCACCTGTTTGTTCGTCCCGTCGCCGACACCTACCCACGTGGAGTAACTACCGAACGAACCGATGGCGTATTTACAGGTGTATGCATGCGTGAGGGTGACGGACTTGAAATGGTCACGCATCCACGGCAGACGACCCAGACCGTCGTACGTCACGGACCAGTTAGGCAGTATCTTCAGGATTCCAAGGAACGGATTGAGACTTATTGTGTTCGCATTCTTGCCGGTATACGCGGCCAGGAACGCCGGCACAAGGACATCCGCGGAACTGGTGCTTACCTTGCCATGATGGACAGGGTCGTAGGGCTGACCTGCGAAGATAGTTCCTTTCAGGAAGCCTGCATCCGGATAGACCGTACCGATATACTGATTCGTCACACGGTCCGCGATGATTTTACGGTTCTCTATGAATTGGTCGAAGGCCGAGTTGGCGAAGTTCTCTTCCTGCGAACCGATGCGGCTGAAGATGGTTCCGATACCGCATTGCGTGATGTTATACGAACCGGTCATGGTCTCTTGCAGCTGCTCGTACGAATAGATGACGGACGACGACTGCGCATAGTAGCGCTTGCCGCTCAACTGCACTTTGAGGCCCGGCAGCGGTTCGAGTGTCAGCTTGATGTCGAAGTCGGACGTGTGTGCGCGGATGGCCGGTTGGACGATGGATGTGTCGCCGGACAACCATCCGTTACGCCTTGCGCGGTCCATCATGTCATTGGGGATGAAACCGAACGCGAAGTCAAAGCCTGGCGCCGTAGGTCCGTGACCGATGTTCTGACCCATAAATCCGGCTTCCGGCATAAAGCCCGGAATAGTCATGGAGTTCGTCTCGCGGTACGTTACTTGCAGACGACGGACCATCGTGCCGATATAGGTGAAGATATCGCCTGCTACCTGTGCCGGTGTACGCTCGTTCGGGTTACGTGTCGAGACGGTAACGGTCGCCTGTGCGCAGTCCGCCTTCGGCGTGATGGAAATCTTCGTGTTGCCCTCCGGACGGAAGGAGACAGGCACGTTCTTACCCGTAGAGTCCGCTACGCTGACGGTCAGCTGCTCGCTGTTAAGGCGGTGTGTGATTTCTATCGCCTCGCCTTTCTTCAGCGCTATCGTCTGCGTGAAGGTCTTGGGTTTGAAGGCCCGCTTGTTGCCTCTGCCCGAGTATAGTTGGGTCGTCTGTTTCCAGTATTTGGACAGGCCGTACCAGCTCTCGAAATTGATACTTCCGTCCACTTGCCAGCTCTGCAACGAACTGATGGTGTTGCCTCGGTCGATACCGTTGGAGGTGGAAGCGGCTGTTCGGTTCCAGTTATAGTTCGCGTTGTAGTTCGCGTTGGCTGAGAGCGCCTCCATATACGGGATGCGGTTCAGCGGCACATTCCAACTGGCGGTGAAAATCTGCTGGTATGCGTACGGAGAACCGAAACGAGCCAGCGAGCGTTGTATCGTGTCGCGCCATGCTTCGTATTTGTCGTGGCAGAACTCCTCGTCGAAATAACGCGTGGTAAGAATCTCCGGAGTATATTTGCCTTCGTCAATCGTGGCATTCATCGCCGATTGGAAGGTGAATTTCATGTTCTTCGTCAAGTCGTATTTGATATCCACGTTACGGTCCCATGTGAAGTCCTTGCTGTAGGTCAGGTCCATCGCTTCGGCGGTTGTTCCGGTCAGGTCGCGTAGCTTCATATGACTGAAGGTACGGTGCATATTCATGCGGAATGCCCATGACTGCGGCAGATAGTAGATATTCATCTCTTTGAGGATTTTCACTTTCTGCACTTTCTCCACTTTGCTGAACGGCTCCCACGGTTTGGGGTTGAAGTTATAGGAATACTGGAACGAACCCTTATGGTCGGTGTTGAAGTCCCTTTCCATCTCCGGCGAGTGCATCGACTGTTTGTTATACGATGCGGAAAGCGAGAAGTTCGCCGGGTCGTAGAACATGTCTTTCTTCTTCGAGTGGATATTGACCTTCATGTTGCTTACCGAGAACGAGGTGGACTCATAGACGGTGTTCGTCATCGCCTTGATGGAGTCGCGTTCGGCTTTCGTTTCGTAGGTCGAGAGCGTTTCGGCTAACTTCACATCCGTGTCCAACGGGTCGTAATCCGGTGTGGTGGTCTCATTGCTGTAGGAAACGTACAGCGGCATTTGTATCTGGGCTTTCTCGGGGAAGAGACGGCCGGCTTCAAGGGCGGCACTCACGCTCAACTGATAGTTGTTGTCCATGTTGCGGTCGAGTACGTTCGACTCGATGGAACCATAACCGGCTGTCTCCAAACGTCCGGCTACGTTGACTTGCGCGATGTCGCTGATACCCAGCGAAGCGTTGGCCATCGCTGCCACACCGCCTTTCTCGTTGAACTGGCTCAGACGTAACTCATCCACCCATACTTCACCGCTTGCCTCATGCTGGCCGCTGTTACGCACACCGATCATGATGGTAGCGATATCTTCGAGGGTCGGGTTACCAAGTACGGTAATCTTGTTCTGCGGTTTGCCCGAGGCGTCGTCATAGACCACGTACGGGATGGTGTTGCTTACGCCTTTGTCTCCTTGTCGTTTCGCTTTGTTACGCGCTACTTTCGCGGCCGTGAGCACAGCAAGGTCGAAGTCGAACATGTTCTCTTCCGGCCATACGATACCGCGGTCCACAGCCGAGTTGTTGTTATACTGACCCGGCGGCGTGAGATGCAGAGGGATTTCGTATTCGTAGTAGTTGTTACGCACGTCGCTACCGATGCGGATGAAGCAGCTCAGGTCGCCGTCCTTGAGGTTCGGGTCCACGGTCGGCAGTTGCTCGGCGTGCACGAACATCTGAAGTTTCTTATACTGACGAATGTCATAGGTGGTGTTCTTATACATCGCGCGTGCGTCGTACGGACTGAGGTTATATACGCGCAATACCATAGACTGTTCGTTCTGCGCGATGAGTTGCGCTTGTCCCGGGTCGGTCTGACGGCTCACACCCGGAGGCAGTACGTAGTTAATCGGCGTACGGGTACTGTTCTCTTCGATGTTCACGGTCTGCACGTCTATATTCGCACCCGGGTTCACCGGCACGCCTACAGGCGCAAGGTCACGCGTGTATTGACGCCATTCGCCGCGCACAAGGTCCATCGTACCAAAACGCAGATGGGTCTCATGGCGGAAACCGGTGAGGTACATACGCATGAAGCGGATGGATTTCCAGTTGCGGATAGATCCTCTTTTGTTCATGTCCGCACCTTTGAGAGGAATCTTGAACTGATACCACGTCACTTCTGCCTGCTCGCCGGTACGCAGCGTCACCTGGCGCTTCGTGACCTCCGTGATGTTCTGCTTGCCTAACTGCATCATGTCCGGACGGAGAACCACTTTGTACTCGTAGTATTTCTCGTATTCGTTGAGCGTGTTGTCGAGGTTGATGTCCTCTACGTCCGGTTGCAGCGTCGATGCTGTTCCGTAACTCTCGGTCTGTTGCTCCGTGTCCGGTGTGTTACCTTGGGTACCGTTGTAATGTTTGTAACGCTGGAGGGTCGGCACTTCGTCTATATCGAAGTCGGTGCCGCGGTAGTAATGGTAGTTATCGCCGGCAGGGTCGTTGAACGGGGAGAACGGGTCGTCTCTCCATTTCCTCTGTACGTCCTGACTTACTTTGGACCGCAATGTCTCCACGTAGGTCTTATATGCCGGCCAGTCCTGTTCCTGATTGTCGTTCAATCCGTCCAGACCGACATCCTGCAGTACGCGCGAACCGGTTTCGTTGCTGAAGGCGACTACTGTACTCGTCGTCCGGGGCACGTAACCCCATACGGTGGAGTCGATACGGTTTTTGTCGTCCGGAGAGACAGGCAGACCGTGCTCAAAACTCTTCTTGCCGTCGCGTAAGATATCCTCGCTGATGTCACCGAGGTTGATGTATAGCTCTCCGTCATAATCCGTCTCATGTCCCGGGTTGGTGAGGGCCGGGTCCATCAGCCAGAACTGGATATATTCGATATTTGCTTTCTCGAAGTCCGTGTTGTCCAATCGCCGCATCATTCCGCCCCAGCGCTTGTCGGGGTTGGTCAGCTTACCGTCTGTATCTATCTCGTCGGGCGAGAGGTTGTACGAACCGCGCTCTTCGGGGTAGTAGGCAAGACTCAGCGCCGCTAACTTGGTATCCACGTTGCTGGCTTCCTGACGGTCGGGGAAAATCTCGTCCTGATAGATGATACGCACACGGTGGTCACTCATCGCCTGCGGGTTGTTACGGATATCCGGCGGCGTGTTACTCTGCGGGTAGCCGAAGATAGGATCCACGGTGTACCATGCCAGGTGCGCACGGTTCTTGTTGTATGACACATCTGTCATCGGAGCCTTCGACTCAGGGAAGACGGTCGGCGTCGAAGCGAGGAACCAGTAGTTGGGATGGTGAACGTCGATATTCGTCGTCGTGTTCTCGAAGTCGTCGATGTATGACGTACCTACGCTGCCTACGTCGTTGGTGTGTCCGGGGATGAGGTGCGCAAACTCTGCGTTGATGGAGAAGGTGGACGGCGCAGTCGCTTCTATCCATGGTATCTTGTCGATGGCGTTGGTCAGCCATTGCATCTCGGTCTTCCAGCTGCCGTTGACACCCCAGATGGTGTTCGCCAGCGGTTCGTAACCCGTGTTCACTTTGGTCGTCAGCGGGCGCTCGCGGAGGTGCATGATGGTACCGCCGAGAACAAGGTCTTTGCTGAACTCATATTCGAGGTGTGCGCCGAAGAGTGACTTACGCTGCATTGAGAACGTACTCTGGTTCTCTAACTTCACATCGACGTTCGTGCCCGACTCAAGGATGGAGGTGTTGAGAATGGTCACCGTTCCCATCGTATAATCGACGGTGTAGTCCACGTTCTCTACCAAGGTGGCACCGCCGGCAGTAACCGTCACCGAACCGCGCGGCACGTTCATCGCACCCAAGCGAATCTCACTGCTGTTAGTTCCTTTGTAGCGACCCGTCAGGCGGAACTTGTTCTTCTCGCTGTATTCCTGCGCAACAACCAGAGTAGAGTCGTACAACTCAGGATAGCAGTATTTTTTGACGAGTGTCGGGTCGTCGTCCAGTACGCTTGCCAGGTGGTCACCGAAAGGCTCCAGCACTGGGAAGATAATCTTACCGCCGGACGAATAGACGGTCAGACCTTCGATGTAGTCGAAACGTCCGTCCGGATTGGCGTTGTGCTTCTGGTCCAGGCGGTCGAGGTTCATCACGCGCAGCAACTGCTTGCCGCTGACAGGACCTTCGTTGAGGTATTGCATGTCCGTACCCACCGAGTCATTACGATAGGTCACGTATAGTTCGAATTTCTCGGAAGAGAGACTGGTTGCGCCGAGGGAATAGATGTTTTTCATCATCAGGTCCCATGTGCCGCGGTTCTTCACGGCGGGGGCGTTGGCACTGCTCTTCAGCATCTTCAGCGCCAAGGCGTTCGGTACGCGTAACTCCTCGCTGCCGTCCGTCGAGAACTCACCCACCTGATAGACACGGCCGTTATACGTGTATTCGAAAGCCACAGCCAGCACCTCGTCTTGGTTCAACGCACTCTTGAGCGAGATATATCCTAATGCACTGTTGAGCGTATATTCGCTGCTGGTCAGCAGACGTGCCGACTCAATCTTCTCGAAGTCTCTGCCGCCTTCCATCCCGTGGAATCCGTCCAGCGCGGTGCTCGTCTGCGATAGGTCGCGGAAGTCTGTTGTCTGGATGGTGGAGTAGAGGCTGTTGGCGCTGTTATCCGGTGCAGCTGACGGACTGAGGTCCCATGAGTCGTTAATCGTGTGACGACTGTTCTCACCGAGGTCCGCAAAGGCGACGATGTTACGCGCTTGGTCGTAGTTGCCGCGCTTGTTCGTTATCCATACCTCAATCTTGTTGATGGTGAAACCGCTGGCCACGTACGGCACACTCTCCATGGCGCGCTCGTAGTTGTCGCGGAAGAAATACGAAAGGAAGAAATGGCGGTTCTCGTCGTAGTTGTCGCAGCCTATGTCAAAACGCGTCAACTGCGCACCGCCCTGACTGCTCACAGACTGAGCCTCGCTGTTCTGCTGCGAGATAAGGGCTTGAATCTTCAACTTGCCGAATTTCAGGTTCGTCTTGATACCGAACAGCGCCTTGCTGCCGCGGATGAGCGAGGAGGGTAGGTCGAGACTCACGTTTCCTGCCTCGATGGACTGGATGATGTCGTCCTCCTCGCCTTTGTAGTTCAACTTCAGGTTCTGCTGGTCGAACGAGAAAGAGGCTTCGGTGTTGTAACTGAGGTTGAAGTTCAGTTTCTGTCCCACTTTACCTTGCACGCTCGCCTGAATCTTCTCGTCGAAGTCGAAGATGTTGTTGTTGCGCGCACGACGGGTAAGGGACGGGTTGGCGATATACTGGTGTTTGAAGCCGAAGAGCAACTCTGCCGAACCTTGCATCTTCAACTGCACACCGCCCGGACCGAACACTTTGTCTGCCGGACCGATGTTGAACTTCATGTCCGTGATGTCGAATTTCGATTCGTTGTTATGCTCTACCTCGCCGATTTTCTGTTGCCAGTACTTGTGCATGATTTGCCGTTCGGCGTACTGGTTGTATTCCTCTTGCGTCAGCATGTACGGCGTGGTGATGTCCGTCTCGCCGATACGTGTATGGATGACGTAGGTGCCTGTCTCGGGCTGGTACTCTATGGCTGTAGTGATGTTATCGGGGTCACGCAGGTCCAGCGATGACACGGGCTGTGTCAACTCGCCGTAGTTCTGCGCACCGAGTTGCTTCACGTTCGTCGGAGCCCATAATGCACTGTCCGTCAGCGTGACGACATCCGCCACCTCTTCTGGCGTCTTACCATCCCGCGAGCTTTTGCTCGCAGCATTAGACGCGTTTCTACGCGTATCATTCGGCGACTTTGTCGCCTCTTCCGCTGCTTTAGCAGCCTTTGCTGCCTCTTTCGCCGCTTTCTCTTCCGCCACTAACTCCTTCAGCGTCTTCGGCTTGACCGGCTCACGGCGCTCCTGTGCCACCGTCATCAACGGCAGCAGCATTAGCATTATTATATAAGTTATCCGCTTAAACAATATTGTCTTTATTCTTTATTCCTTATTCCTTCTGCGAAGCGGTCTGTTAAAGCATCGTCAGCGCTTTGCGTATCACGCCTTCCACGCTCAGCGTCGGCTCGGCTTTCAATATCTTCTCCACGGCCTTGCCGCTTGCTGCGGCTGCGAAACCGAGCATCGTCAGCGCACTCACAGCCTCGGCGCGAACACCGTTGTCCGCCTCTACGTCAAGCATCGGTATCTCCGTCGGGTCACCACCAAGGTCTAATTTAATCACTTTGTCCTTCAAATCCACGATGATGCGTTGAGCGGTCTTCGGACCCAGTCCTTTCACTTTCGCCATGCCTTTCGAGTTACCGGTAGCAATGAGCATGCGCAACTCTTCCGCTTGGAAGGCGGACATAATCATCCGTGCGGTGGCAGCTCCGACGCCGCTTACCGTCATCAGCATCTCAAACAGCTGACGCTCTTTGCGCTCGAAGAACCCGTATAACTCATGGGTGTCCTCACGGATGACTTCGGTCACATAGAGCTTCACCTCTTCTGATGGCTGATTGCTGATGGCTGATAGCTCCTTTCCCACCAGCGCACTGTACGTCGGCAGGGTGATGGCCAACTGATAGCCCACGCCGGCGGCTTCTACGATAGCCTCCGCAGGGTTCAGTTCTGTCAATATTCCTTTTATATATTCTATCATATACGCGTGTTACCACATGTGCTCACACTTATGCGCACACACAAAGCGGCTGCAAAGGTACTACAAAAAAATCGAATGTGCAAGTAAATTGCCAAAAAAATGCATTATGCTTGTATAAATGAATGTTTTTGGCGGTTTATTTGTAGTTCGCCAAGCTTAGCGAACGTACTTTCGAGGTGGGACGGCGTAGCCGTGTCGGTACCCTCGAAGTTACAACACATTACATTTTTTTGTTTGGAAGGCTCCCCTTCAGGGGCATGCCGGAAGTACAACATTCGTTTTTTGTTTTAATCCTTGTTATTGGCACATCACCCCTTTCCCCGTAAAAACACTATCTTTCCCGCATCTTTCATGCATCCAAACACGAACTATTCACGAATTATTGACGAATTATTCACGAACTATTAGTATAACAGAAGTATAACCGGACTGGAATTTGCAAAGCCCCTTGTGCTGAAATCCCTTATCTCCTCGAGTCGCCGTGACGTTTTCCATACTATTTTTATAAAATTTCATAAAATATTTGCACAATTCAAAAAAAAGCAGTACCTTTGCAGCCGATTTTGCACCTATGAGCGAGCAGAACCATTATATAATCGACCTTTCGCGGCTTCCTGTTGGCGCGCATTCGTTTGATTATCAGCTCAATAGCGATTTCTTTTCCTCCTTGGAGAAAACGGAAATACTGAGTGGCGAGGTTAGTTGCAAAGCGGTGCTTAATCTCCGGGAGGAGGACTATCAGCTCAATATCGCAGTTCACGGAACTGTCTTTGTTGTGTGCGATAGGTGCCTTGACCCCATGCCCATTGAAATCAACGACGAGCAGGAAATCTTCTCTGAAGATGAAGAGGCGAATGGCGAATGGCTAACGGCTAAAGGCCAATTGAACCTGTCCTGGCTCGCCTATGAAATAGTTAGTATCAATATTCCGCTCGTTCACAGTCACCAAGCGGGTGAATGCAACAAGCAAATGGAACTTCTCCTCCAGAATCACCTTTGTGATGAGCCGGAACCCGAAGAATGATACTTGTATCATGAATCGTGCCCGAAGGGCTAAGACGATTGATAATAGACAGACAAAAGTAATGTACAATAATTAACCCCTCCTGACTGGCTGGGAGGCGCTCTCAAACCTAGCGAGGACTGCTAACGAAATAATCGTACCCTTTAGGGTTAAGAAGTGATAGTCCGAGCTAAGAGCGAGGGCAAGGCGTAGCGCTATACGAGTGCAGAGCACGAAGTCGCGCGAGCCTTAGCCAGCGTGACATGGCACATCCTAAAAGAAGACAAAGCCACACCAGACAAGCGAAACGTCGTACCCATGACGTAGTAAAGGCACCGACACTGGCTACATGCCCCAACTGCGGTGCATTGCATATCTACCACACCGTATGCCCGTCCTGCGGATACTATCGTGGTAAACTGGCTATCGAGAAAGCAGAAGCTTAAGAAAGGCTGATGGCAAAAGGCAAGAGGCGAAAGGCGAAAACCTTTCTGCCTCTAACCTTATTATAAATTAACGCGTGCGAGAGCACGTACGTGACCCGTGAGGGCCACTTGGTACAATTCAAAAAACAAAATTACGAATTAAATTATGTACAACAACAATCTCAACAATGAAGGTGAACGCCGGCCCCGTCCGCGTTTTCACCGTGATGCAGAGCAACAACCGCGCCCTCGTTTCCGTCGTGAAGGGGAGCAGACGGCTTTCGGAGAGAACCGCTCTCCGCGTCCCCGTTTCCACCAGGATGGCGAACAACGCCCCCGATTCCACCAGGATGGCGAGCAACGCCCCCGATTCTATCAGGACGGCGAGCAACGCCCCCGTTTCAACAATCATTTCAAACCTAAACGCAATAACGGACTTTACTCCGAGCGTAAACAACAGACCTATCGTCAGCAGCACGAAGACCCGACGAAGCCTATCCGTCTGAATAAATACTTGGCGAACGCCGGTATCTGTTCCCGTCGTGAGGCCGATGATTTTATACAGGCAGGTGTCATCACCGTCAACGGCGAGGTCATTGACAACCTCGGCGCTAAAGTGCTGCCGACGGATGAGGTGCGTTTCCATGACCAGCCCGTCCGCCGTGAGCGCAAGGTGTATATCTTGCTGAATAAACCCAAGAACACCGTTACCACCACCGATGACCCGCAGGAGCGTAATACGGTCATCGACATCGTCCGTTCGGCATGCGCTGAGCGTATCTATCCGGTGGGACGTTTGGACCGGAACACTACGGGTGTGCTGCTGCTCACCAATGACGGTGACCTCGCTGCCAAACTGACGCATCCGAAGTTCCATAAGAAAAAGATTTACGCTGTCACGCTGGACCGCGAACTCGACGAGGTGGATGAGGCTATCATCCGTGCCGGAGTGGTTCTCGATGACGAGCGTATCATCCCCGATGCCTTGGATTTCCCGAAAGCTGACCGCCGGCACATCGGTCTGGAGATTCACTCCGGACAAAACCGTGTTGTGCGTCGTATCTTCGAGAAAGTAGGGTATAAGGTCGTGAACCTCGACCGTGTGTCCTTTGCCGGACTGACGAAGAAAAACGTAGGCCGCGGCAAATGGCGTTTCCTCACGCCGAAAGAGGTTGCCTTCCTCCAGATGGGGAATTTTTGACTGAACGGCAGCTCTGCTGCATCCACGCCGCAGGCGTAGCAATTATAACTTAGCACTTGAAACGTCAGTTTCATTACATATTATTCGCCATCACGGTAGCACTTGCAGTCGTTGCCGGCATAATGATGTTCCATGTGAATGTCAATGCCGACATGACCAAGTACCTGCCGGATAACTCGCAGATGAAGAGCGGCTTGGAGATTGTCACGTCCGAGTTCGGCTCTTCCGCGCAGATGTCCGGAGCCGATGTGCATGTGATGTTCAGAGGCGTCAATCCCAAGGAGATTCCCGGTATCCGCACGCTGCTCGAGGCCTATCCCGACGTGCAGAGTGTCACCTATCGTTATAGCGCCGACAGCACCCATACGGTCTTTGACCTGGATGTGCCGAAGTCGGTGGACCAGAAGGTGTTAGGCAAGCAGATAAGCAACCGCTTTGGTGGTAACTGCGTTGTCGAGACCAGCCAGGACGGCGCCACACCGCCGATGTCGGTCATGGTCTTCGCTGCGGTGATGATCATGGTGGTGCTTTTCGTCATGGCGCAGGCATGGTTCGAGCCCGTCGTCATCCTCATGACGGCCGGTTTGGCTATCGTCCTCAACATGGGTACGAACGCCCTGCTGCCTTCCGTCTCTATCACGACGAACTTCATCGGTTCTATACTGCAGGCTGTCCTCTCGCTGGACTATAGTATCGTGCTGCTCAACCGTTACCGGCAGGAGCAGGACGAACACACGGATAAGCGCACAGCTGTCATCGCGGCCAACAGAGCCATCCGGAAAGCGGCGCCGTCGATTCTCTCGTCGGCTTTCACCACCGTAGTGGGACTGCTCATGCTCTGTTTCATGCGCCTCAAGATAGGCGCTGATATGGGTATCGTGCTGGCGAAAGGTGTGCTGTGTTCGCTGCTCTGCACCTTCACGGCGATGCCGGCGCTGATGCTTCTCTTCCGCCGCACTATCAATGCCACCGCGAAGAAAGCCTACGTCCCGCCTACCGACCGTATGGCGCAGTTCGTGGCGCGGCATAAACTGCCGATGGCTATAGCCTCGCTGATACTGTTCTTCGTCTCGTGGTTCTTCGCCGGCAGAACAACCATCTTCTTCTCCGCGGAAGCCGAATCGAAGATAGAGAAGATATTCCCGGCGCCGAACCCCTTCGTGCTGGTCTATGACACGCAGGACGAGGACTCGGTATATAGCTTGGTGGATAGTCTCTTGGCGCAGCCGGGTATTCAGCTGGTCATCTCTTATCCTACTTTGATGTCCAACCCGCTCACACCTGGAGAGATGGCAAACCATGTGCGTTCGTTGCTGACGAACTTCAAAGACATGATGCCGGAAGGAACAGTCGTCCCGCCGGAGGCGCTGGATGCCGTCACACCCGAGACGGTGCAGATGCTCTATTACATGCGTTCCAAACCGGACACGACCATGCTGATGGCTTTCCCCGACATGGCGCGTTTCCTACATTCGCATGTGGCGTCCAACCCGCTCTTTGCGGACTATCTCGACGAAGACATGAAAAAGCAGATTGAGAATCTGCAGTCGATGTTGGATATCCCGCCGGCAGAGCCGGAAGAAGCCTCTCCCAAGCCATCTCAGGAAAAGAAGGATGTTGCTAAGAAGGCTCCCGTAGATTCTCTTCCCCTTATAGCGAAGGAGGAAACGGTGGACGAATTCCCTCGTGAGACGATAGCGCCGCTCACTCCGAGTCTCCTTACCGAGACATCCATCGCCGTGGACACGCTGGAGCTCCCGCAGATAGATATCGAGCGCATCGCTATAGTGCCTTTCTTGGAGCGTCTGAATGCTACGCAGACATCGGCTGTCACGGTCGAGATGCGCAAACTCACGGATACCTTGGCGATACGTCTGCCGATGTCGGTAAATGAGATGTCCGTCTTCATCGGTTCTACGCCTTTCCAGACGCGTCTGGTCTATGGCTACGCGCCGGGTAGGGTGAAGAAGATGAGTCCGCTGCAGTACGTCCATCTGCTGGTCGATGACCTGTTCAAACGGCCGGGCCTGTCAGGTATGATTTCCGAAGAGCAGCGTACACAGTTGGCGCAGCGTGCGCACCTCATGGACCTCGCTGATGCGAATGCGTCGCTCCTGCCTACGGATCTTAATATGCTCCTCCATGCTTTCGGTATAGAGAACCTCTCCGACGATGACCTGCTGGCGGTAGCCTATCCGCCGCAGAAAGAGGAACCGAAACCGGTTATCCCTATCGGCACTCCGGCGGAGATTGTGAACGCGCTGGCGGATATCCAGTCCTCGCTGCATAGCACCGATACCACGCGTGCCGTGACGGTTGTCTCGGAGAAGAAAGCAGAGCCGGAGGCCGCCAAACACCATACACCGACGAAAGCGGACCTGCAAGCGGAATTGTTTACCGAACTGGTCTTCGGCGAACATTCGTACACCGCCGAACAGATGGCGTCCAAGCTGGCACGGCTCATGAAGCTGTCCGACGTCAAGTCTGCCCCTGTCACTCCGTCGCAGATGTCCCTCTTATATGACTATTACGGCTCCGTACATAGCTCTTGTGATACGATGCGTCTGGGCTTCGAACCGCTGCTGACATACCTCTGCGACACGCTCGTCTATGATAAGCGCCTGGCGGATATGCTGCCTGACTCGATACAGGCCAAGGCAAGCGACATCCATGCGCAGATACAGTCCGGTTTGGGACAGTTGCGCAAGCCGAATTACTCGCTGCTTGTCGTCCTTTCGTCCTTGCCGCCGGAGTCTCCGAAGACGTATGATTTCGTGGATACACTCACCGCGCTTGCGGACGCTCGGATGCCGCATGAGCACTATTATGTAGGCGAGTCGGTGATGTACGCGGAGATGCGTGCAGGTTTCGATCATGAGATGGGTGTCGTCACGCTGCTGACCATCCTTTCTATCTTCCTCATCGTCGCGCTCACTTTCCGTTCTGTCATCGTACCGACGATATTGATTCTCACCGTCATGACGGCGGTCTATGTGAATGTCGTTGTGGCTGGACTCGTCTCGGGACAGATGTTATACCTCGCGTACCTCATCGTCCAAGCCATCCTGATGGGCGCGACGATTGACTACGGCATCCTCTTTGCGAATTATTATCGCGAGAATCGCAAGACGATGCTGCCGGTGGATGCCGTCTGCGCAGCGTACAAAGGCTCCATACGAACCATCCTCACCTCCGGACTGATTATGGTCATCGGACCGGGAGCAATGGCACTGGCGATTGACGACCTGATGATTAGTAATATCGTCGGCTGTCTGGCTGTCGGTGCGTTTATGGCGGTTGTACTCACGCTTACCGCCCTTCCTGCCGTGCTTGTAGCCCTCGATAAATGGGTGGTCTATGGCAAAAAGAACCGCTACACCGACGAAACCCCCGCGCCAAAGGCGCAGCAATGAGCCCCCCGCGCCAAAGGCGCAGCAATGAGCAAGCTTGCTTGCGCTCAATTATAAATTATAAATTAAGCACCCCTCGCGCCGCAGGCGCAGCAATGAGCAAGCTTGCTTGCGCTCAATCATAAATTAGTTTTGGAACAAAACGATAAATATTACGAAACCGTCATCACCCCAAAGGACAAGCTCCTGGCGGTGGACTGGAAGGAAATATGGCGTTATCGAGACATGTTCGTGCTCTTCGTCGAGCGCGCTTTCCGCGTAGCGTATAAACAGACCATCCTCGGTCCTTTATGGTTCATCATCACGCCGGTATTGTCCGTCATCGTCTATGTGGCGGTCTTTGGCGGGATTGCGAACATCCCTACGGACGGCGTGCCGCCGGTGCTCTTCTATCTGTTGGGCATCTCTGTTTGGGGCTATTTTGCTTCGTGTCTGACCTCTACGTCCAATTCGTTTGTGACGAATGCGGACATCTTCGGCAAAGTCTATTTCCCGCGAATCATCATGCCTCTGGTGGCGGTAACAACCAACCTGCTATCCTTCGCCATCCAGCTTGCTATCTTTGCGGCCTTTTATATCTATTATGCTGCAACAGGTACGGAACTCACGATTCATTGGCAGATAGTGCTTTTCCCGCTGTTGATACTTCTCTTGGCGTTCATGTCGGTGGGATTTGGTATGATTTTCTCGTCTATGACGACGAAATACAGGGATTTGCAGATTATGCTGGCGAAGATTGTTTCGCTGTGGGTATATATCACTCCGGTCATCTATCCGTTGAGTATGGTGACGAACGAAAAACTGCATCTTGCTATGTCGCTTAATCCCGTCACTCCGGTGATGGAAGCCATCAAATACTCATTACTCGGTCAAGGACAGTTCTCATGGCTCTGGCTCGGTTATAGTGCGCTTTGCACACTCATCCTCCTCATCTTCGGCCTCATGCTCTTCAACAAAGTCCAAAAATCCTTCATGGATACCGTCTGAAAACTGAAAGCTGAATACTGAATACTGAATACTGAATGCTGAAAGCTGACTCCACATATTGGACCACCGTCATCTCTCCGAAAACCTCTGCGAGAGGGCTCGGTTTGCGTGAATTGTGGAGTAAGCGCTACCTCATCTGGCTGTTCATCAAGCGTGACATCACGGTGCAGTACAAGCAGACCATTTTTGGTATGGGCTGGTATTTCATCTCGCCGCTTTTCACCATGGTGATGTACATGGTCGTATTCGGACGCATTGCCAATATCCCTACGGATGATGTCCCGCAACCGGTCTTCTACCTCTCCGGTATCTGCCTCTGGGAGTATTTCTCCGAGTGTCTCACGGCTGTCTCGAATACTTTCCAGACCAATGCGAACTTGTTCGGAAAGATTTACTTCCCGCGACTGGTATCGCCGGTTTCGGTAGTGGTGTCAAAGATGTTCCGTTTCTCGCTCCAACTCGCCACTTTTGTCATCGTCTATCTGCTCTTTGTCTTCCGGGGCGTGAACCTGCACCCGACGTGGTATCTGCTCCTCTTCCCGGTTCTTCTTTTGCTCATTCAAGGCTTGGCCTTGGGACTCGGACTTATCATCTCTTCGCTGACTACCAAATACCGCGACCTGACCAATGTCTTCGGCACACTGGTATCCCTCTGGATGTATGCTACGCCTATCGTTTACCCGCTTAGCTACGTCACCAACCCGACCTTGCATAAAATCATGCTTTTCAACCCGATGACAGCTATCATCGAGACCTTCAAATACGGAGCTTACGGAGCCGGAGAGTTCTCATGGACAGCCCTCGGATACAGTGCACTCTGTATCGTTGTCCTCCTCTTCATCGGCATCGCCCTTTATAACCGTAAGCAGAAGTTCTTCATTGATACTATCTAATCACGGTCTAAACCTAGACCATACCTAGACCATATCTAGACTATATCTAGACCATACGAGATGTGTATAAGGTCCGTTGGAGGACTTTTTTTGTCTCTTTATGCACTATATATACAATGTATATATAGTAATTTACTTCGTGTTTTTTGCCTCTTGAGAATAGGAACCAATGACATTTGAAGCAAAAAATGTTTTGTGAGTTTTATTGTTGTTGTCCTGTATTAAAACCGGCGATTTTTGCTCAATTTACGTGCAAAATGAAAATTCTTTTCATATTACTTGCATATATCAAAAAAAAGTTGTACCTTTGCGCCGCAAAGAATGTGTGAACAAATAACAAATCAATAAAAATCAATAATTTAACTTTAAATTCTTATCTTTATGAGAAAAAATCGTGTCCCTTTAGGGCTAAGAAAACTAAAACTATTTTTCGCCTGCTTGCTGATGGCAGTCCTCAGCATCGGGCAAGTCTGGGCTACAGATGACGTTATTAATAACGCCGCCACTAGCTCTGCATTAGGGTCAACTGGTACCACGTCGTGGAAGAGCCCAGACCCTACAATTGTCGGTGCATCTGGAGCTGAGTATACCATCCACTCGATGGGTACTTCAGGCACAACAAATGCTATTCAATGGAATAAGAACGGCTTCTTGTACCAAACAAAATCCGGAGGCACACTTAAAAGTGTTACTATTAAAGGTGCGGCAAAGAAGATAAATATTTTTGCATCAAACACCGCATATTCTGCGAAAGCGACAGGAACACAACTTGCACAAGTAACTGCTTCAACTAGTGGTGTTACTTACACTTTCGAGTCCGATTATACATATTTGGCTATCAATGGAACAGAGTCATCAACTTCTATCACTGAAATAACGGTCGCATATCAAAGTGGTGGCGGCTCCGACCCAACTCTTTCTTTGGCTCCGTCGAGTCTGAATTTGGAGGCTGAGGGTAATTCTACACAAGAAATCACATTGTCAACTAATAATTTCGCAGGTGCAGTAAATGATGTAACATGTGCTTTCTTTAGCACAGCTACATGTGATCCGGGCGATGCTATTTCTCAACCTGCATGGATTACGAATTTGACAAATAATAACACCAATCTCAATCTGGTTTCTTTTGATGTAGAAGACAACGACGGCGCTGCTCGTAGCGTTTGGATGAAGGTTACTGCAAGTGATGGTACAGGTAGTGCATCTGCGATTTTGACGATTAGCCAGAAAGCGCTCGTGGTGGATTATGCAACTTTGCCGTTCTCGTTCACAGGAGGAAGAGCAGATATTGAGAATACCAGCGGAATGACGCAAAGTGGCTTAGGTTCAGATTATACGGGTAGTGGAGTAACGACGAAACTTAAGTTTGATGGCGATAACGATAATGTCATTATTCATTTTAATGCAGCACCCGGAACTTTGAGTTTTGATATTAAGGGCAATAGTTTTAGTGGAGGAACTTTCAAGGTTCAAGAATCCGCTGATGGCGACACATATACGGATATATATACATATTCTGCTGATGGTACAGGTGTAGAGGTGGCATTGTCTGCTACAGCACGTTATGTCAAGTTTATATATGTGACAAAATCCTCAGGTAATATAGGCTTGGGAAACATTGCTATTTCTGAGTATGTAGCACCTGCCGCGGTAGCTACTCCTACATTCTCTGGCAATGAGTACTTTGTGACGTCTACTTCTGTAAGCCTGGCTTGTACTACAACGGGAGCGGAGATATATTATACCCTCGATGGCTCAGACCCGCAAATAAGTGATTCCAAGCAGCTGTATTCTGATCCGTTCTCTCTGACAGTAAGTGGACCTGTTAATGCACGGGCAAAACTTGACGACGATTGGAGTGGAATGGTAAGCAAGACCTTCATAAAGGTAGATCCTATTGATGTGCCCGCTGCAATTGCTGCTATTCCGAATAAGGATGACGTTGTAAACGACCAATTTGTACGAGGTATCGTATGTACTGCAGCTCCTTCTCTTCTCTCGGGTGGTAAGTTAACATATTATATTTCTGCCGATGGCTCGGAAACGAACAGATTGCAAATATACAAAGGTAAGAACCTTAATAATACAGAATTTACGGCTGTTTCTGATTTGGCTATAGGTGACAGAGTTACCGTATTTGGTCAACTGAAGAACTTTAACAACACGCCGGAAATGAATGATGGCAACTATCTGGTAGAGAGAGAGGCTGCGCTTGTGGCTGCTCCGGTATTCACGCCGGACGGTGGTGGATTTATGGGCGAGACGGATGTCACAATTACGTGTGCTACCGCTGGTTCGGCTATCTATTACACTACGGATGGAGAAACTCCTTCCAAGTTATCCACTCTGTACACTGCTGCAATTCATTTGGATGCTACTACTACCATCAAAGCAATCGCTTATGTAAACGACGATCCGAGTATCGTTATTACGAAGACCTTTACGCTATCTGCTCCGATGACGGTTGCAGCTGCTCTTACGGCTTTAGATAGCGAGGACCCGATTAACAACGTGGCAGTTGCCGGTATCATTAGTACCGCTCCGACAAATAACCCGAGTAGCGGTAGATTGACGTACTACATCTCTGATGATGGTTCTGCTTCTAATGAGTTGGAGGTGTTCAATGGATTTGGTCTGGGCGGTGCATCCTTCACCGACAAGACAGACTTGCAAGTCGGTGACGAAGTAACTGTCTTTGGTAATTTAACTATATTTAATAGTACAACCAAAGAGTTTTCTGCAGGAAGCCGTTTGTTGGCATTCAATCGTCCGGTTGTTGCTGTAACGGGTGTTACAGTAGAAAGCACCGCTTCGGTTGCTGTTGGCGGGCATGTTACATTGCATGCTTCGGTTGTTCCGGCAAATGCTTTCAATAAGACTATCAATTGGAGTATAGAGAGTGGTAACGATTACGTTACCCTTGCAGACGGTGTGGTTACCGGTGTCGCAGAAGGTACAGCCGTTATCCGCGCTACTTCGGATGAAGACGCTTCTATCTATGCAGAATGTACTGTTACTGTCGCTCCGCTCTCGCCGTGGGCTACAATATATACTAGCAACGTTGAGTTGAGCATTGAGGGAGGTACAAGTGCTTCTGTTGCTAAAGTTAAATTCTATGGAGAAGACACAGAATATGCTGCTCTTAAAGCGGGTACCAGTAATACTGCCGGTGCAGTTGTTGTAAATGTTCCTGCCGGAGCTACTGCACTGCATTTCCATGCATATAGTTGGTATAACGAGACTGCAGCAATAACAGTTACTGCTCCTACCGGTGTTACTGTATCTCCGGCAACAGCAATCGCCATCAATAAAAACGATGGTATTAAAGAAAATTCGCCATTCACATTGGCAGAAGGCTCTACTCCGCAACTGGATGCTTATTATGCAGTTAGTTTGAGTGGAAATACAGAGCCAATAGCATTGACGATTACCGCTACTACTGGCAAGCGTTTTGTCCTCTTTGGTGTGAACCAAGAAGGTGGTATCGTTCTGGAGAGCATCGCTGTTACCGGAACAGCAACCGCATTGGAATATACCGACGGACAGCATTTCGATCCTGCCGGCTTAAGTGTAACTGGAACATATACCGACGCTTCAACTGCCCCGATTACAGAAGGTATTGTTTGGGCGTTTGATCCGGATCCTCTCACCGAGGGAACAACTTCCGTTTCTGTAACTGCTACGGCTGGTGGCTTTACTAGTGCACCTGTCGTTGTTGACGGCTTGACCGTCGGTGGTGCTGCTCCGCTCTCGCCGTGGGCTACGGTATATACGAGCAATGTAGAACTGAGTGGTGCTACAGCATCAACGGTGATTATCAACGAGACTGAGTATGATGCAATGAAAGCCGGAACTGGTTCTGCATCAGGAAGCGTTGATGTTGCAGTTCCTGCACAGACTACAACGCTGCACTTCCATGCTTCCGGTTGGGAAGGGAAAGAAGTAACTTTAAATATCACAGCTCCGGATGGAATTACTGTTACACCTGCATCCGTAAATCTTATAGCTGATGCAGGAGTTAGTGGTAACACTAGTACATATACGTTGCAAAATGACCCAAGCACTACTGCATATTTCGCAGTAACGCTTTCCGGTAACACCGATGCATTTACGTTAACATTCTCCAATACAGGCTCAAAGAAACAATTCGTCCTCTATGGTGTTAACCAAGTCGGCGGTGTTCTGCCTGAACTTCAGAGCATTGCTATCAGTGGCGATTTGGATAACAAGTCTTATGAAGCAGGTCAATCTATTGACATGACAGGTCTGACGGTAGTCGCTAATTATACTCTGGCTGGCGAACCGCAAGCTCCGGTAAATATTACGGACGACCCGAATCTGGAGTGGAGTTATGCCCCGCTGGTAAAAGACCAGACTTCTGTAACACTCACGGCTTCCTTCGAAGGAAAGAATGCACAAAAGACCATTGACGGTCTGACGGTAACAGAGGCAACTCCGGCTATTACGGCTTCGCCGGCCTTTGCGAACTTCAATAATGTGAGCAAAGATGCAGTAGTTGCAGCCAAGGTTATAAATATCACGCTTACCAACGTGGCTGCCGCTACTGTCGCGCTTAGTGGCACAGGCGCAGCAGGATTTACTGTTGACAAGAGCGCTCTGACCGAGAGTGGTACCATCTCCATCACTCCTGTGACAACTACCGTTGGAAGCTATTCCGCAAAAGTTACTATCAGCGATGATGCTGGAGTTGCTACAGCCGCAACCGTTACATTAATGATGAATGTGCTTCCTGTTGACGACGGTGATGCGCTGTTGTCCGGTGTTTGGACGCTCGTTACAGATGCTTCGCAACTCGTAGATGGCAGTAAAGTCATTATTGCTCAATATGTAAATGCAGATGGTGCTATCAGGACGATGAGTACGGCGAATAACAATAACCGTGCATCTGTTGAAAGCACTGTGACGGGTACTGCCCTCACGCCTGCAGAAGGCACACGCGTAATGACTCTTGAGGCACTCGCCGGAGGTAAGTACGCTTTCAGAACCAATATTAACACCTATCTCTATGCCGCTTCTTCCTCTTCCAACTACCTCAAAGAGCAACTCGAGCTTAATGATAATGGCAGGTGGACCATCTCTATCGAAGATGGTAACAAAGCGGTTATTACTGCTACGGGTACCAATAGTCATAGGATAATGCGTTATAACGAAGGCAGCGAACTGTTCTCTTGCTACGAAAGTGGTCAGAAAGATGTGCAACTCTTCATCCGTACGGCTGACTACTCTCGTACAGACATGTTCTCGCCGGGCGTAATTGGTACGGTTTGTGTTGACCATAATGTGCCGTTTGCGGGCATTGAGGGTGCTACGTTCTATGAACTGGCAGGTCTTGTAAGCACCGGATTTATAGCCTTTGATGAGATTGTCTCAGGACAACTGAATGCAGGTGTTCCTTACTTGTTCCAAGCAAATTCGAACGAGTTGAAACTCTATTTCGGTACAACGGTTGCACCGTCGCCGGTTGTTAGAAATGGTATGTATGGTACGTTTGACCCTATTGACGTCACAGAGAACCTCGATGATGTCTATTACTTCGCGCAACATAATTTCTGGAGTTGCAGCGGCATGAGCAGCCTGCATATGCCGGCAAATCGTGCTTACGTCAGAATGAGTGAAGTTCCTTCTGCTGCGCCGAACCCGAATCCCGGACGCCGTCGTGTAGTGATGGGCGTGAACGGTACGAACACAACTACCGGTTGTGAGAATATTGAGTCCGGCAATGCACCGCGTAAACAACTCATCGACGGAGCGATTTATATCATCCGCGGAGAGAAAGTATATGACACCACTGGTCGTCTGGTAAAATGAAAATATTAACTGCTTATTCAAGGTTTATAATTATGAAAAAGAAATTGTATCAACAACCGCAAACGGAAATGTCTGGAATTAAGACAGCAATGTTAATGCTCGTAATTTCTGAAGGTTCTGGCACTCCTCCCCCAGTTCCTGGCATGCCTCGCCGTGGAGACGTTATTTCGTAAATTGCGTATCTAAATCACGTTTTTTGAACAACATTGCATTTTTCTTACGAAAAAATTTGCATAATTCAAAAAAAAGCTGTACTTTTGCAGCGTGAAATGAATGAGGGGACCCGAAAAGGTCTCCTCTTCATTTAAAAAACACCGTACTATGTATAAAAAGTGACATGATTTTATTAATATTAAATACATGATTTTATTAACATTAAATATAAAGATTATGAAAAAACTACTTACTCTTTTTGCTGCCCTGATAGTGATGGGTAGCATGATGACCATTAAGGCGGATACATGGACGGTTGCTGGTACTCCGGCATCTGTTTTCGGCTCAGAATGGGACGCGACGAATGCATCCAATGACATGACGCTTTCAAACGGATTGTATGTGTTCGCGAAAAGTGGCAATTTTAGTTCCAACACAGGCATTAGTTTCAAAGTGGTCAAAAACCATAATTGGAGTGTGGCCTATCCGAATAGTGATTATAACTATACGATTCCGGCGGGTGCTCAATATCTGATTATTACGTATAAAGATGACAATAATCATACTGTGGAAGCTTTTGCCATTTCGTCTATGACGGTCGCCGGAGATAATGCGACGTTGTTTGGCTCGGGAACTACATGGAGTCCTTCTACAACGGCAAATGACATGACGCTTGATGGTGGCATTTATAAATTTGAGAGAGAGCATGTGACATTATTCGCAGGGACAATATACTTTAAAGCTTGTGCTAATCATTCCTGGGATAAGGCGTGGCCGAGTGATAACTATCCTCTTTCTATTCCGGAAGGCGGAGACTATACCATTAGCATCACTTTCAACCCGGCAACTCTCGCTGTAAATGCAACTGCAACATTGGAACAACCGGCAGTGGTGATTCCTACTATTCAGCTGCACAGCGACATTACCAATCCCGCGTGGGAAACGTCTGCAAACTTCGTGGTGGCAGCAAATGAAGAAACGGCGAGTCTGACCTTGACAGATGTAGCAAAAGGCACTTATCATTTCGGCATACAGAAAGACGGTGCCTGGACTTCTAACGCCTCATCGTTTACGCGTGCAAACAACTCTCACATTATAACCGGTGATAATGGTAACTGTTCGTTCAATGCCGATAGAGCCGGTGATTATACCTTCACTTGGACATTCGAAACCAACACACTGGAGATTACTTATCCTGCTCTTCCTGCTCAGAGCGTAGCATTTAATGGTTTGGCTACCCAAGTTCTCAAAGGTTCCACCGTTAATTTCGCAGATTTCGTAACATCTTCCGGCATTGACAATCCGGGTTATCGCTTCTATGTAAAGGAGAAAAACGGCAGCTACGGTAGTGCCGTTAGCTCTTATACCTTCAATGCCGTAGGTGAATATACGGTGAAAGTGGAGGCATTGGAAGACAATACCGGTGACCCGGTGGCAGACGACGAGTCGGATGTGCTGGTTTATGACACGCATACCTTCGCCGAAGGAACAACTATCTATGTTGACTTCAGCGCCATGACCGAAGGAGCGAAAGGCGTAAATTATCCGTTTGGATACGTGCCAACGACAGACCCGCTGGATTATGATGGAAATGGCGCAGGTAAAATTATACCCATCATCTTTACAGAAGATGTTGAGTGGAGTACCACGCAGGACTTTATCAAGACGGAGAAAAATAATTGGGAAGGTCAGAAATTCTCCGTTCCGGCAACAGGCGAGGACCTGATTGTTGTGGCAGCTGACGGTGCTTCCTATACATGGAGCACGTTTGTGGCGACTACCTATTTCCTCAAGAATAACTGGGATGGAGGTGATTGGGAATGGGAAGAGATGACTGATGGCGGCGCTGGTACGTTCCGTTTAGAGGATGTGATATATGGCGGCACGGGCATCAACTACAATTTCCAAAAAGACGATGCGAGTGCGCATTGGAAAAACTATACGGAAATTAAGTATATGGACGGCGCGACTGCAAAAGTCGTTGAGGCTTTCGATACCGTCAACTTCGTACTCGACCCCGCAAATGATACTATTTGGGCAGAGATGGTCCACAAGAATAAGGTTGTTTATACTATCGCAAGTAATTCTTTGGCGCTCTGTGACCTCGGGTGGGCACCGACACATCCCTATAAATACACGGATATGACGAAACAGGCGGATGGAACATATAAATGGAATCATGGCGATGAGACCGTAGTGCTCCCTGCCGGTGATGTTGAACTCAAAATCGTTAAGAATAGAGATTATGCTAACGGCAGCTGGCCGGAGATGAATTTCCAATATGAGATAACAAAAAGCGGAGAATATGATTTTACTGTCCACTTTAATCCATGGACGAAGGATATTTGGATTGATACTACATGCATTGAGGAACTGAATATTCAGGCGCTTAACCTCAAAGGTTCATGGGATAGTTGGGCAGATGCCAAACCTTTCAAACTCGGTGGCTATAATGACAAATCGTTGGTTACTATTTCGCTGACGGCAGGAACCACATATCAGTTTAAGATAGTGGATGGTCAAAACAAGTGGTACGGAGACGGCGAAGCATTCACCCGTGCCAATGCCTCGCAGCATGATATTGTGCCGGTAGAGGGCGGAGAAAACATGACCATCGAAGTGGATAAAACGGGCGAATACCTCTTTACGTACGTCTTTGAGACGAGGCAGTTATTGGTACAATACCCCGCGATTGTTCCTGCAGAAAAGATCGCTCTCCTGAGTGGAAAGTTCACCATTAATAGTAGTGGAGAAACGGTAGAATTCTCGCGCGGAAACCTGCAATACAACTACGAGTCCGATGAATGGTACATGGCCGAGAAGCAATACGAAATGTTGGGAGACCTCAACCTTCGCTTCGGCGACGCTACTTATCAAGGCTCCATTGACCTGTTTGGTTGGAGTAGCGATAGCGAGAATTCGGACTTCGGTAAACAATGGAAATACAAGGATGGCGACTTTACCGGTGATTTCGTGGATTGGGGAACCAAATTTACGGATCCGGATGATATATATGAGTGGAGCACGCTGAGTAAAAGCGAGTGGGCGCATTTGATGAACCGTGAGAAGGGCAATAACAAGTTGTGGACGATGATTGCAATCGGTCCGGATAGTTTGAACGGATTGGCAATCTTCCCCGATAACTGGACTGCTCCTGCCGGACTGAATATTAAGTACGGGTTCTATGATTTGGACATCGAAACGGATTATAAGAATAATTCCTTCACGTTCGAGCAATGGGCGCAAATGGAAGCAGCAGGTGCTGTATTCCTTCCGAGCGCAGGTGCCCGTGCCGGATATTACGGCAATACATGGAGCGGTTCGGCTGAATCGTCGTTAAGTAACCCGCTTGCCAGTGGTTACGACTGGGTGGATAATGTGAACAGCATAGGGTACTATTGGACGTCAACGCCAAATAGCAGCAATGTGAACCAAATAGCAAGCCTTATCTTGCCGGGATGGCATAACAATAAATGGACGGCTCCTACTTATTGGGATCGTGAGCGCCGTCGCGGTCAAAGCGTTCGTCTCGTGCGCAGAATGAAAGAACCGGATTACAGGCGTACCGATATGTTTGAACCGGGCGTGATAGGAACAATCTGTGTGGACCATAATGTAGTGCTGTGGGGTGTTGAGGGTGCTACGTTCTATGAACTGGCAGGTCTTGTAAGCACCGGATTTATAGCTTTCGACGAGATTGTCTCAGGAGAACTCGAAGAGGGTGTTCCTTACTTGTTCCAAGCGAGTGCGAACGAACTCAAACTCTACTTTGGAACGACAGTCGTTTCAGATCCGGTAAATCCCGGAAATGGTATGTATGGTACGTTTGACCCTATTGACGTCACAGAGAACCTCGATGATGTCTATTACTT